>Ga0209542_10002203_pt1 | contig 44140 bp, 43 predicted proteins | sample RifCSPhighO2_01_FD_184028 | JGI IMG/M metagenome (GOLD analysis project Ga0209542, IMG submission 184028) | Soil microbial communities from Rifle, Colorado - Rifle CSP2_plank highO2_0.1 (SPAdes) (version 2) | ecosystem: Environmental > Terrestrial > Deep subsurface > Rock core/Sediment ...
CTCCTGCCAGCGGGAAACGACTTCTTTGTCTTCCTTACTGCCGTTTTGCTCAACGTATCTTGCCGCTGTCTCGCAAAACATCTTCTGAATTTCAAGGGCCGTGTACTCCAAATAATCGGAACAAACGACAACTGCTTTCAGTTTTGAGTTCCAGGAAATGTAATGCAATGACTCAATCGGCTCTCTTAAAACCATGTTTCGGCCGAACAAGCGCGGGTTCGTTTCAAGCATCTCAAGGATTATTGAAGCTGTGCCGAATTTCAGATAAACGGCCAAGGGACTCATGTTTGAGTCGCGGGCGATGAGATGAAGCCGGCGCCACTCTTCTGTCTTCGCGTGCGCTTCATCCCGCGAATTTATCAGCGGCCGATTGCTCGTGGTTGAATTTGAAAAAATCCTCGTTATGCTTTTGGCGCGCTGAGAAACGTGAAAAGCCAAAGAATTATTGGACAATTTCACCACGTCGCCGCTTCCGGTGTAAATGATGCTGGAAATCAAATAACTGATGAAAATGTTCCTTAACTCGTTCTTGTCAAGGGGGCTGGTTAACTCTGAAAACAAACGCGGCTTTATTAAATAATTCTCGTGACAGCCCCATGTCTCACCCCGATTGTCGGTATTGTTTTTGTAAAGACGGATTTGATAAGTTTGATAAGCCGGTTTTCTCTCTTTTAGAATCCGATTCGCCTGCGACTGAATTTGTTCCAAAAAGCGATCACCCGCCTGTTCGGCGCAGACCAATTGCTTCGGGCCAAGGCACTCCGGCGTCGCGTATTCCGGATGGCCGCCGGTATCGCAATATAATCTCGCTCCGTTGGGTAAAAACTGCGACAAAAGCCGATCCGAGTTTTCAAAAACGCGCTCTCTAATCGTGTCAAAAAAACATTTGGCGGCGTCGCTGCGAAACAGGGTATCGGGCAAGGCATAAGGAATGGTCGCAAGGGCGTATTCAACTTCCTGGCCGATAATTCTTGGTTTTTTCATTTTTCCTGCCTTTTAATTTTTCAAAGAACTTGAATATAAAATAACAAATCGGCGCAAATTGGCAAGCCCTAACTTGTATGATATTATTGTTTCATAAAATCTTTATATGTGCGGAATTGTCGGATACATAGGCAAACAAGAAGCGGCGCCGATTCTGCTTGAAGGGCTTAAGGCGCTGGAATACCGCGGTTATGATTCCGCGGGCATTGCCGTTTTCTCAAAAAAACGGGAAATCTTGGCGCTAAAAGCGGTGGGCAAGGTGGCCTCGCTTGAAGAAAAAATATTGTCTCAAAAAAAACCGCTTAGCGGCGGCCTTGGAATAGCCCACACACGCTGGGCCACTCACGGCGGGGTCTGCGAGAAAAATGCCCATCCTCACTCCGACTGCGAAAAAGAAATTTGGCTCGCGCACAACGGAATCGTGGAAAATTACGCCGAACTGAGAAAAGCGTTAATCAAAAAAGGCCACGTTTTTAAATCGGAAACCGATACCGAAGTAATTGGCCATTTAATTGAAGAGGAACAAAAACGCGGCGGCGCGTTTGAAGAAGCCGTCAGACGGGCTCTAAAAAAAATAAGAGGCACTTACGGATTGGCGATTTTTAACGCGAAAGAGCCGGAAAAACTGATTGCCGCGCGAAATTTCAGCCCTTTGCTGGTCGGCTTGGGAAAAGACGAGTATTTCATAGCTTCCGATCCTTCGGCGGTCATCAGGCATACGCGGGACGTCATTTATCTGCGCGACGGTGAAATCGCGATTTTAAGCCGCGGAGGGTTTCGCATCATCAATCTGGACAAAGAACTCGTTCATCACGCCCCGCAAACCGTCAACTGGACTTTTGAACAGGCACAGAAAGGGGGCTACAAACACTTTATGCTGAAAGAAATTTTTGAACAGCCCCAGGCGATTGAGAACGCGCTTCGTGGCCGGCTGATCGCGGGCGAAGGACTGGCCAAACTCGGCGGGCTTGAGGTGTTGGAGAAAAAGCTCGGGCGGATTGAGCGGCTTGTGATTTTGGCTTGCGGCTCGGCCTATTACGCCGGATTAGTCGGAAAATACATGATTGAAGAATATGCCGGCTTGCCGACCGAAGTTGATGTTGCCTCCGAATTTCGCTATCGTCAGCCGATTATCGGGCCGAAAACGGGCGTATTGGTCATTTCGCAATCCGGCGAAACGGCGGACACGCTCGCGGCCTTGAGGGAAGCGAAAAGAAAAGGCGCGCTGACTTTGGGCATAGTGAACGTCATCGGTTCAACGGTCGCCAGGGAAGTTGACGCCGGAATTTACAATTACGCAGGGCCGGAAATCGGCGTTGCCACGACCAAGGCCTTTATTTCGCAATTGACCGTGCTTGCCCTTTTGGCGCTGTTTTTCGGCAGACAAAGAAAAATGTCGCCGGTAACCGGCCAGCGGATAGTAAAAGAATTAAAAAATCTGCCGGCGCTGGTTCGCGCAATCTTAAAACAAAACAATGAAATCAAAAAACTGGCTCGGAAATACAAAAAATATTCTAATTTTCTGTATCTGGGACGAAAATATAACTTCCCAATAGCTCTTGAAGGCGCTTTGAAATTGAAAGAGATTTCTTACCGCCACGCCGAGGCGTACGCGGCCGGAGAGATGAAGCACGGCCCGATTGCTTTGATTGATAAAAATTTTCCTTCGTTGTTCATCGTTCCTCAAGACAGCGTTTATGAAAAAATGATATCCAACATCCAGGAAATCAAGGCGCGAGGGGGTCCAGTTATCGCCGTCGCCACGCGGGGCGACAAAAAAATCGGCCAAATGGCCGACGACGTGATCTACATTCCCAAAACGCTTGAAATGCTCACCCCGATAATAAGCGCTATTCCGCTCCAGCTTTTTGCCTATCACATAGGAACTTTGAGCGGCTGTGATGTTGACAAGCCCCGCAACTTGGCAAAAAGCGTTACCGTTGAATAAAACGCGGACAAGTAAAAAGAGACCGTTCGCGGTCTCTTTGTTTTAATTTATTTTCCTTTATTTCATTAAATAAGATTTGAGCGCCAGGTTTACCGCGCATTTGACCAATACGGCGCAGTGAAGTTTGTCTGGGCCAAACCTGAGCGCTCGCACGATCGCGGTGGTTTTCAATTTCCTTGCCTCCGCGATCGTTTTTCCCTTCAGCCATTCGCTTGCCCAGGAAAAACCTGCAACGATGAATTTGCAGCCGTTTGTTTCAAATCTGGCATCAACGATTGTTTCCGGCGTTTTACGCCCTTCGCACCGCGGACAAATTATTGAGGACTCATCAAATGAATTTGAGTCCTCAAATACATTTTCCTCTTTTTCAATCCTGCCGGTGCCTTCGCAAACGTAACATTCTTTTTCCGTTATTTTCAAATAAAGCGCGGTTTTGTCGCCGCATCCCGAATCAACCACTTTTCCGACGCCAATGGTCGGATCGTTTTTATCCAAAATTCCGATATTTTGCGGACAATCGTAATGATCAATCCCTCCGCCCAAAAGATTGAAAGTCAGCATCAAACCCCCTTTTAAATTGTTAAAAAATCTTACCTTATCTTATTCACATCCGAAAAATTTGTCAAATATTAAAAAAAGTGCTTTAATGAAAAAAATGTCTGAAGCAACCAAAGAAAAAAGAATAGTTGTAATCGGCGGCGGAACCGGCGTCTTTACGGTGCTGTCCGGCTTAAAGAAATATCCGCTTCATCTTTCGGCAATCGTTTCAATGGCCGATGACGGCGGCTCAACCGGCCTTTTGCGGGAAGAGTTCGGAATTTTGCCCCCGGGCGACGTGCGACGGGCGCTGGTGGCTCTTGCCAAAACGGATTACCGTTTAATGTCCGAGCTTTTTAATTATCGCTTTTCCGAGGGTTTGCTTAGCGGCCACAATTTCGGCAATCTTTTCATCACCGCTTTGGAGCGGCTGACCGGCAATTTTGAAAAAGCGATTTACGAGGCGGGCAAGGTTTTGGCGATTCAAGGAGAAGTCATTCCAGTCACTCTTGACAGCGCCAAACTTTACGCCGAATTGGAAAACGGCGTCATAGTTTCCGGCGAAACCAACATTGACATTCCCAAACACGATCCATCGCTGAAAATAAAGAAGGTTTTTTTAAGACCGGTTTGCGAGGCGAATACAAAGGCGATTGAGGCGGTTAAAAAAGCGGACCTGATTGTTTTGGGGCCCGGCGATCTTTACACAAGCTTAATTCCGAATCTTCTGGTCAAAGGCATTCTTTCGGCCATCAGGGCGTCAAAAGCGAAAAAAGTTTATCTTTGCAATTTAATGACGAAATTGGGCGAGACGAATAAGTTCGCCGCTTTGGACTTCGCCGATGAAATTGAAAATTATCTCGGCAAGGCCGTTTTGAATTATTTTGTCGTGAATAAAACCCAGCCGGCCGAGGATCGGCTCAGAAGATACTCCGAAGAAAAGGCGATTCTCGTTGAGCACAAAAAAAGCGATTTCAAAGGAAAGAAATATAAAACGATCTCCGCCGATCTTTTAAGAAAAAACGGATTTATCCGCCACGACCCCGATAAATTGGCCAAACTTCTTTTGTCTTTAATTTAATGGATCTAGCCCTATTCAATTTCATTCACGGCTTTGCCGACAACTCGTTTTTGTTGGACTGGCTGACGATTTTTTTCGCGCAATATTTTCAGTATTTTTTGGTCGTTCTACTTTTGTCTTTCTGGATTTACGGCAAAAACGAACCACGACTTAAAAATCGGATGGCGGTGATCGCCGGTTTTGCTTCGGCAATTCTGTCCAGAATCGTTTTCGTCGGACTGTTCCGAATCTTTTATTTCCGGCCCCGGCCTTTTTTTACTTTAGATTTCCAGCCCCTTTTCAATCACGCCAACGAATCATCCTTTCCCTCGGGACACGCCGCGACTTTCTTCGCTCTGGCCGCGGGGGTTTATTTTTACGACAAAAAGCTCGGGGCTTTGTTTTTCGCGGGCGCGGTTTTGATAAGCGGGGCAAGAATTCTGGGCGGAGTACACTGGCCCTCGGACATTTTGGCCGGCGCGATTCTCGGCATTTTCTCCGCGTATTTGATAAAACGTTTCGCGGGTTCCGCGATTCGCCGTCTCGTCTCAAAAGGAAATTGACACTCGGGTTTTTATTTGCTATCTTGTTCGTATATTCGTAATCATTCGTACTTCGTAAAGTTATGCCAATTACCAAAGCAGCGCAAAAAGCGTTGCGGCAAAGCAAAAAAAGACGGATAACAAACATCGTCAGAAAAGAAGCGTTAAAAAAAGCGATTAAAGAATTTCGCGGTTTGCTTGGCGAGAAAAAGACCGAGGAAGCGAAGAAAATGCTGGCAGGCGTTTATAAAGTTTTAGACAAATCAACCAAAACGAACATAATCAAAGCAAACACGGCCTCAAGAATAAAAGCGCGACTTACTCGCGGTTTAAACAAGCTCGCCGCGAAATAAATTTATATTAAAATTAAAAATCACCCCCGCCATGGCGGGGGTGATTTTTTTTGTTCCGGAAACAAGCGTTAAATTTCCAAAATCAGCATCTCAAGCGCGAGTTCCGGCTGCAGTCGTCCGGTCTTCACGGCCAAATCAAACGAAAATAATTTCTGATAAATTCTTCTTAAGTCCGGGCCGGAAAAATTTTTCAGCTGCGCCAAAGTTTTCTTGACGACGTAGGGATGCATTTTTAATTCCTTCGGGATCCGCAAACCGTCTTTTAATCCGCAGGAAGCGACTTTAATCAAATTTCTGAATTGATAGGCAATCATCGTCATCAAATAAATTTCGCCGCTGCCGGCCTCAAGCTCCCTTTTGACCAGCGCGAAAGCCGCTCGTTTGTCGCGGACAGCGATCGCGTCAACCAATTCAAAAACGTTCGAATCGATTTTCGCTTTAACCAACGCTTGCGCGTCCTTAAGTTCTATCACGCCGTCTTTCTTGTAATTTGCCAGTTTGGCGATTTCCTGCTCCATTCGCCAAAGATCCGAACCAACAGCCAGCGCCAAAAACCGAATTGCCGGCGGCGCAATCTTTGCTCCGCGCGAACGAACTTCTTTCTCTATCCAATCCTCAAGCGAACGACCTTCCGGCAGATCGAATTTCTGAACCAAATTCGGTTTTTTAATCAATTCCTTTAATAAAAGATTCGCCGCCGACGGCTCTCCCTCCTGCCAAAACGTTAAAATCGCGTTTGAGTCATCCGAAAAATTATTTCGTTTTAAAAAACTTACTATTTCTTCCTCCTGCGGATTTTTGCCTTTTGGCAAAGAAAAAACGTTTTTCAAAACAAAAAATTTTTTCTCCGGAAACATTGAAACGCTTAACGCTCCGTTTTGCAATTCGCCGAAAGCGTTTTTTGATTCAAAATCAATCTGATAAAAATTAAAACTCCCCGGATTTTTCATCCGATATTGTTCAATTATTTCGTTCAATTTCCGGCGCGAACCGAAGTCATCGCCGCCGTAGAGAAAAATAATCATGGTTGTGTTTCCCATTTCACTTCCTGGCCCGGCTCAACAACTTCTATCCAGATTTGGCCCGAAGTAAATTTAATCTCGCCGTCGCTGTTGAAAAAATAGAGCTTGCTTTTCGGATCGCTTTTGTCCTTCTCCCAATAGCCGACGATTTCTTCTCCGTTTTTGTAAATCGCCGCCTTGCCGCGGCCTTCAACCGCCACGTCGTTGTATTGGCCTTCGATTTGCCGCGATTCGGCTCGCATCACGACGACATTTTTCGCCTCAACCTGCCTGCCAATCAATTTATCGATCTCCGGCGTTCCGCCGCGAAAGCGAAGATAACTGTTCGTTTTCGCGTTATATCGGTATTTAACTTTATAGGGCCCGGGGAAGCCGATTTCCAGAACCCCGTCTTTTGTTTGGCTAGGCGCGGAATCGTCGTGCAAATAACCTTCAAATTGATTTTCCAAACGATAACCCAACTTCCCAGCCGCGCGGCTCAGACGCTCCATCGACGAAAAGCCATTATGAGGGGGGAGTATTCCTTCTTTCCGCCAATAGGCCTGATAAGGATTGGTCAGTGCGTCAATGTTGTCAATCACGCCTTTATTTAATTTGTCCAAAGCGAAATGGGAACCGCCCCAATGAGAATAAATCGCGTCAAACCCTTGGGCCAAAGTGATAAAATCGTGCCTTGCCGAACGGATGGAACCGATTTCTTCGGGGTCACTGCAAACGTAGACCGCCATCAGCCGGGTGATGCTGTCGGTAATCACGGGCATTTCAACCACTAAATCGGCGAAGCTGATTCCCGAAAGCGGCCGGACAATGACATCGCCGGCAAGCATTACGGCCACCGGACGGCGATTATAATTTGGGCAGCCAAGGCCGCTGATAGGACTTAAGTTGTTCGCGGTTTTTTCCTGCGGCTCGGCTTGAGAGATTGGGGTGGTGGAAGCGGTTGAAGTGTTGTTTATGATTGAAGCCTGGTTGGATTCAATCATAAAACTCCTTCCGGATTGAGTGAAAAAAAACGCACCGACGGCAAAAAAAACGCCGGCTAAAATGAGTGATATTTTCAAAAATTTGGAACCCATAAAATTTGTTATTATTTAGTTGTTTGTTAACCTTTGGCAGGTTGGACAATAATGCCCGCTTCTGCCCCCGAGTTTGAATCTTTTAATCGTGGTCCCGTCCCGAAAACACGGCTCGCCGGTCCTTTGATAGGCCTTATGAAATTCTTGATAGCGGCCTTTTCTTCCGGCGGTGTCGCGAAAATCGCTCATACTGTCGCCCCTCAAACCGATCGCTTTTTTAAAAATATCCCGCATTGACCGATAAATCGCTTTTAATTCGTTTTCTTTCAGTTTTTGAACTTCTTTCAAAGGATAAACCCCGGCTTGCCACAAAATCTCGTCCGAATAAATATTGCCGATTCCGGCGATTATCTTTTGATTCATTAAAACCTGTTTTATTTTGCCTTTTTTGCCGGAGAACCTATCTTTAAATCTCTCAAAAGTAAATTTTTTGTCAAGCGGCTCGCTTCCTAAATTTTTTAAATCGGGAAATTTTTTTATTTCGTCTTCCGCGCCGGCCATTATTTTGGCGAATTTTCTTAAATCGGACAACGCCAGTTGATTTTCGTCGTCCAAGAAAAAAATGAAGTGGATATAATTGTTTACCTTGTCCTCCAAAGCCCCTTTCATGAGTGGCCGAGGGATGTTGTCTTCAATTTTCCATCTGCCAACCAAAAGATGGCCGGTTAATTTCTGATGAACCAAAAGCAATTTGCCGCCGCTTAAAAAAATCAAAATGTTTTTGCCGCGACGCTCAATTTTTTCTATTTTCCGGCCGATGATTTCCCGTTTGAATTTGTCCGTTTTTTTGGGAAATTTGACGGTTTTCGGCCAATCGGTCCAAACATCAATGATTTTCCGGCCGACAATCTTTTTCTTCAAATCGCGGACTATTGTTTCCACTTCCGGTAATTCGGGCATATTCTTAATTATACCAAAAAATAACAGCCCCTGAAACCGGAGCTGTTAAAATGCCGAATCTGCGAACGGAATAAAAAGTTCAAACTTACAAATAACTCTCCTTAATCACCGCCTTGATTTTGTCCACGATCTCCGAGGGGGTGAAGTGGGCTTTGATGAGATAGCCTTTGGCTCCGAGCCGTAAACCGCGCTCAATGTCTTCCTGCTGGCCGAGATTGGTCAAAAGCATGATCGGAATTTTGCTCAACTCCGGATCGGCCTGCATTTTTTTAAGTATCTCAAACCCGTCGATGCCCGGCAAAATGATGTCCAAAAGAACGACATCCGGTTTTTCTTGCGCGATCTTTTCCATACCCTCGTTGCCGTCAGCCGCGATCGATACGTCAAAACCCTCATTATCAAGCTTTTGGGTCAACAAACCGCGAAGAAACCTGTCATCTTCAACGACTAAAATTCTTATTCCGGCGCCCGGCCCGGTTTTCGGTTGTGGTTGAGCCGGTACAGAGGATACCCCCTGTTCTTGGTTGCTTGTTTGATCTGTCATAAGTGAAACACTTAACACTTGAAATTTGGCCTCAATCGTCGTCTACCGTTCGCCAAACGTCAATTGTTAAATGTTTCATTCCGCCTCCTAAAGAGATTTCGAATAAAAATTCGAAATCTCTTTAGGAAATGCCGAAAAATGAAACATCATCCGCGTCGCCATAGAGACGCGTTCAGCGGAAGGAATTATCTTACCAGCTTCAAAACCGGGCCGACGACATAACAGTCATACACCATAAAACTGATAACGATTATCAGAATATTCAAAATCAAGCCCAAAATAAACTCTCTCCAGCTAAACCAAGTATTTTTTTCGTCCATGGTAAATTAAGAGTTTTATAAAATAAATAATCGACCTTTCAGAGACGTCCTTAAAACCTATTAATTGCTCTTTAATTCAAGTATAACATATTTTGGCAATTAAGAGCAAAGCAACCCTGTGGATAAATCCTTACGCGATCAATTCCTCAAACGGACTTTCTATCGCGGGAATCATTTTCGCGTCTAAAGGCAGAGTAAAAGAAAAAGTCGTGCCCTTGCCCTCCTCGGACTCAACCCAGATGTCTCCGCCGTGCCGGCGGACGATGTTTTTCACGATAAACATTCCTAAACCGGTGCCCTCGGTTTGAAACCGGATAACGTTATCGCCCCGGAAAAATTTCGTAAAAACCCGGGGGACTTGATGGGACGGAATGCCTATCCCACTATCTTTAATTGAAACAAGAAGAAAAGGGCGATCTTTATACGGCTCGGCTTTAAGTTCAATCCTGCCGCCGGGCAAGCTGTATTTAATGGCGTTATCAATCAAATTCTGAAAGACCAGATCAATTTTGGAAGAATCAATCGTCACCCGATGCGTTTCAACGGCCGGTTTCTCGAAAATTAAAGAAATGTTCTTGGAACGGGCCGCCAATTGAAAATTCGCGACGTTCTTTTCAATTAAAGCGATTAAATCGGTTTCGACGAATTCATAACCGAACCGGCCCTCTTCAATCCGCGCGACGTTTAAAAGATCGTTTATCAAAAAAATCATCCGGTCGTTGCTCGCGTACCCCTGCTCCAAAAAGGTCTTTTGTTCGGAAGTTATTTGGCCGACGTCGCCGTCCAAAATCATCCGCAGCGTCCATTTGATGGCCGCTAAAGGAGTTCTTAATTGATGCGCGACGATGGAAATGAATTCGGATTTCATTCTCGCAACGACGCGCTCTCTTGAAACGTCGTGGATAACTTTGATGAAACCGGCGGTTTTTCCCTGATAATCGGCGATGGGAACCGTCGCTATTTTAAGCCAGCGCTCCTGGGGTTCCTTCAAAACAACTTCGACAAGCGGGTATTTTTCTTTAAACGCTCCTTTTTTTTCTTTATCATCGCCGGGTTCCGCGAATATAACCGACGCCAGCGCCTTAAATTTGGCGTTTCGCGTCACAATGTCAAAATCACGGGTGACGATTTTATCTTTAACCTCGTCCTCTTTAATCCCCAGCATTTCTTCCGCCCGCGGATTCATTAATTGAATCCGAAAATCCGGATCGTATTGAATCAAGCCGTCGGTCAGATTGGAAACGATCGCCGAAATCCTGTCCCGCTCTTTTTCCAAGGCGGCGCTTGTTCTTCCCAGCGCCAAAAAGTTAATATTCAAAACAATGATCAGAACAAGCCCGATGCCGAGAGAAATCAAACCGAAAGTTAAAATTTGGTTGGAAGACGTTTGAATTTCAAAAAACGGCTGTTCAACAACCACTCCCCAGCCAAATTCCGGCACCGGCAGGCCGGCGGCCTGAACTTCCAGGCCCGCGTCGTTGAAATAACGGTCATCCGCGTTTAGGCCGTCAACGGTTTCCCGATTTTGAACGATTTTTTGGACAATTGGGCGGCTCAGCCAATCGCTTCCGGAAATGACCAAAAAATAATTGCTGTGGCTGATAATCCGACCGGCCTGATCAACGACATAGGTTTGGCCGCTTTTGCCCGGCTTAAAATCCTTAAGCCGCCCGGCCAAGACCTTCAAATTGACGTCCCCGGCCAACACGCCTTCAACGCCTTGTGCGGAACGGATCGGAACCGCGATGTTTAAAACAGGGCCAAATCCTTCCAAAAATTCAACTTTTCCAATCCAGTGCTTTCCGGCCAGGGCCTGGTTTATTCCTTCCGTGGCGGCGTCTTTAAACGTTTCCTGCAAATGTTTCGCTTCCGCGCGGTGTATCCTAAGCGTTTCTTTGCCTTCTTTGTCGTATAAAACAAACCTCGCGAAGTATGCCTCGTCCGAATCCGCCAAACCGGTCAATACTTTATTTATTTTTTCTTCGTCTTCGCCGGCCAAAAAATCGGCGGTTTTTTGCAAAATATCGCCGCTCAACTGTTCTATAAAATTTTTCACCACTTCCCTTGCTTGAAACGCGACCGCCATCTGAATTTTGGAAACGTTCTCCGCCGAATCCGTCAAAACAAGATTCAGCCACAACAAATTGCCGGCGATCAAAGCCGCGGCCACGAAAATAAAAAACAGCCAAATGGCGTATGATTTAAACCGCGGCGCTTTTAATTTTGGATTCTCCATAAATAGTTATTTCAGTTCTCCCCATTTTTTGCCTTGTCGCGTTTCAACCTCAAACGGAACTTCGAGGACGTACGCTTCTTCCATGATCTTTTTGATTTTCGGGGCCATTTCTTTTATTTTATCATTTTTCATCTCAAAAACCAATTCGTCGTGCACTTGCAGAATCATCCTAATGCCGCTTTCCTTCGCCAAAATTTGATTATAAATCTCTATCATCGCGAGTTTAATGATGTCAGCGGCAAGACCTTGAATCGGCATGTTCACGGCCATTCGTTCCGCGGCCTGCCTCACCTGCCAATTCGGCGAATTAATTTCCGGCAAATACCGCCGCCGGCCGAGCAAAGTTTTGACGTAGCCGTCCCTGACCGCTTTTTGCTTCACTTCGTCAATGTAATTTTTAATCCCGGAAAAATCATTAAAATATTCCTCAATAAAGCGTTGTGCCTGTTCCTGAGAAATGCCGGATGTTTCGGCAAAACTTTTGGCCGACATCCCATAAATCACGCCGAAATTCAGGGCCTTGGCCTGCCGGCGCAACTCATCCGAAACTTTGCTTTCTTCAATGTCGTTGACTTCGGCCGCGGTCAGGCGGTGAATGTCTTTGCCGGCCTTGAACGCCTCAATCATCTTTTTGTCGCCGGCGACGGAGGCGATAATTCTCAATTCAATCTGCGAATAATCAAAAGCGGCCAAACTTGAGCCATCCTCCGCGACGAAAGCGGAACGGATTTTTTTGCCGATAGGCGATCGGACGGGAATGTTTTGAAGATTGGGTCGCTCGGACGCCAAACGGCCGGTGGCGGTTCCTGTTTGGATAAACGTCGTGTGAAGACGGCCGGTCTTCGGGTTGACCAAAACGGGAAGCGCGTCAAGATACGTGTTTTTCAGCTTCGCCAGCTCCCGATATTCAAGGATCAGCACCACGATCGGCTGATCTTTAATTTTTAAAAGTTCGGACGCTTGGGTTGAAACGACTCCGCCCGGGGTCTTGCGCAAGCCCTTTATCGGAACTTTTAATTTTTCAAAAAGTATCTGCGAAAGCTGGGCCGGCGAATTTACGTTAAATTCGCCGCCGGCAAGGTTGTAAATTTTCTTTTCATAATCCGAAATCCGGCCGGCCACTTCTTCGGAAATAGTTTTTAAGACGTTGACGTCGATTTTTACACCGGCCCTCTCAATTTCGGCAAGAACCCCAATCAGCGGCATTTCAATTTTTTCAAAAATAAAATTGAGCTCGCTTTCTTTCAATTTTTGCTCCAGTTTGCTTTTCAAATCCCAAATTTTCAAAAAAAGTACCTGCTCGGCTTCAAGTTTTAAACCGAGTTCCCGAAATACGATTTTTGGCAACTCGTAATCGCGTTCTCCGGGATTCAAAAGCCAGGAAGCGATTTTGGTGTCAAAAAACCGGCCGCGGCATTCAATGTCCTGTTCACGAAGCACTTTCAAAATCGGTTTTAAATCATGAGCGATTTTTTCAATATTTTGGTCTTCGAAAATCTCCTTAAAATCTTTAATGTCTGTCGGTTCTATTTTAAAAATTCCCTGCTTATTGGGAGAAATGTAAAGAAATTGTCCGGATTCATCCTCGCCAAGACCGACCACTATTTTCGGTTCTTTTTTGATGTCTTTAATCAAGCTCGCGGCCTGGAAACCCTCCAAAACCTTGCCCAAATCCGGCACTTCTTCGTCTTTTACCGAAGGCCCGCTCGGCGGGGACGGAGCCGCGTCGAGTCGAACCAAACTCGACGCGGGCAATCGTTCAAGCAAAGTAAAAAATTCCAATTCCTGAAAAATTTTTATCACCGCTTCCCTGTCATAAGCGCCGAATTTCGCGTCTTCAAAATTAAATTTGAGGGGCACGTCGAATCTAACTTGAGCCAATTTTTTGCTCAAAAATGCCTGCTCTTTAAATTCGCGCAATTTGCCAATCAACTTGGGAGTCAAAGCGGTTTTCGGCCCCGCCGTTTTTTTCTCCATTGACTCACAAACCCCTTCAAGCGTTCCGAACTCTTGCAAAAGCGCGGCCGCGGTTTTCTCTCCGATTCCCGGCACGCCGGGAATATTGTCCGACGGGTCGCCTTTTAAGGCCTTAAAATCAACCAATTGTTCCGGTTTTAGTCCGAATCTTTTCTTAACTCCTTGTTCGTCGTAAATAATCGTGTCACTGATTCCTTTTTTTAAAGTACAAACAGCGACTTTTCCGTCGGACACCAGCTGTAAAAGATCCAAATCGCCGGTAACAATAAGACATTTTAAGTCCTTTACCGGCTCAACTTGTTTCGTGAGCGCGGCAATGACATCGTCGGCTTCAAAACCGGCTTTTTCATAAATTGGAACGCCGAAAGCGGTTAAAATTTCTTTTACTCTCGCGAATTGCGTTTTTAATTCTTCAGGCGTTTTGGGCCGGTGAGCTTTGTATTCCTTGTATTCAAGATGCCGGAAGGTCGGTTCGGGTAAATCAAACGCGGCCGCGACGTAATCCGGCTTCAGCTCCTTCAGCATTTTGAGTAAAATTGAACAAAACCCGTAAACGCCGTTCACCATCTCTCCTTTTTTAGCGGTCAAAGGGGGCAGGGCGTGAAACGAACGATGAATAAGCGCGTTGGCGTCAATTAAAATTAATGTTTTCCAATTCATGCTTCAAATTTTATCTCTCTTTTGTTTTTATTGAGCCACCTAAATTTAATTTTCAAATAATCCTTCGGGAGCGCGCGCTTTATTTTGTCCGCCCATTCAATCAGGACAATGTTCTCCGTGTTTTTTATTATTTCCTTAAAACCCATGGTTGTTAAATCTTTTGAGGATTCCAGCCGATAACAATCAAAATGATAAAAATATTTATGCCCGTTTTTGACGTTTAATTTATGCTTATGAATTTTGAATTTTTTTAAAATAACGAAGGTCGGACTCAAAATTTTTTCTTTGATTTTAAGCCCTCTGGCAAATCCTTGAGTAAAGGTCGTTTTGCCGCTTCCCAAATCACCCTCAAGCCCGACAACAAAAGCTCTTTTTTGAAGAGGCGCACTTTTTATTTCTTTAGCCAGCATTTCGGCCAGCTTTTGGGTTTGTTTTGAGTTGGTAGTGATAAATTTTGCCATGATCTAATTTTACCAGATTGCAAAGAAAAAAGCAGGTTTTTACACCTGCTTTTGTTCGCGATTTTCGCGAATTTTAGTCCTTTAGTTTATTGAGGTCAAACTGAAATTCGTACTTGGGAGATCCTTCGTAATCAGAAATTTCAAATCTTTCCAACCAGCCGACATACACGCCGTTGTAAACGTTGTCGGCCGGATCATCGTCCACGGTCAGCCAGTGCGTCTGGCGGGGAAGTTGCCGTTTGAAAGGTCCTTTGCCTCTTGAAGGATAAATGAGCAGGGTGTAATGTCCGGGCTCAAGGTTCAACCACTGTTCTGAAACCCATACTGCCCGACCATATCGGTACTCCAAACTTCTGCCCATGCTTGCCGGCTGAAGAATAACCGCGGCAACTTGTTTCGAGCGGCGCTCTTTTTTACCGTTTTTTTCGCGAACCTCGGTATCTTTGTAAATCTCGATTTCAAGCAAAGCGTTCCCCGTCTGGACAAAAACTCCAACGCCGGGATCCTGCCGGTTGTGAGTCAAAAGCTGGCGAGAACTTGTTCCGGAGTCCCTGATAACGACCGTGTTTGGAACGGTGGCGCAACCTCCAAGCCATACAGCCACCAGTCCGACTAACATAACCATTGCAATCAACCCCAAATACGTTATCAGCCAACCATTCGCTTTTTTCATTGTTTCCCTCCTGTTCTATTATCGGTTAATTTCGTTTTATTTTTAAAGATAAATTATTATACCAAAAATAATACATTCTGTCAAATGATAAAAGTTATCCACACGCCGCTCTTGCGGAAATAAGCGCCATCACATAGGATAAAAGTGAAATGGTTGTTACTTTTGAAGAAGAAAAACAGAAAAAACGGCTTGAGCAATTGCGCCGGCTTGAAGAGGAAAATCGGGCAAGAATCACCGCCCAAAAATCCGGCCTGCCGTATCTTGATTTGTCAGCCGTGCCGGTTGACGCCGAGGCCTTGATTACGATTGAAGAAGCGCGGGCGCGAACCGCCGAACTTGCGATAATCCAAAAAAGTTACAAAGTTCTCAGAATCGCCGTAAAAGACCACGCGAACAAGGAAACCGCGAAAATCCTGGAGGAATTGAAGCAAAAGGGCTATCAAATCAGTTTATTCATGGTTTCCTCACGGTCGCTTGAAAAAGCGTGGGAACAATACAAAACGGCGCCAAAGGCCGCCAAAGTGATAACGGGAAAAATCGAAATCTCCGAACTTAAAAAAGAAATTGAGACCTTTGAGGGTTTGAGAACGAAGATTGAAACTCTTCCGCCAACCCAGACCTCGGCAATCGCGGAAATTCTTTTGGCCGGCGGACTGAAATTCGACGCATCGGACATTCACATCGAACCCGAAACCGACAAAGTCAGATTGCGCTATCGGATTGACGGCATCCTGCAGGACATCAGCTTTTTTTCTTTTAAAATTTTCAATTCCCTGCTTTCAAGAATAAAACTTCTTTCCGGTTTAAAAATCAATATCCATGACATTGCCCAGGACGGCCGTTTTACCATCCGGCTTGACCAAACTGAAATTGAAATACGCGTTTCAATCATTCCCGGCGCCTACGGAGAATCAATCGTAATGAGAATCCTGAATCCGGCGGCGATTTCCGTCGGAATAGAACAATTGGGCTTCAGGGAAGACGACAATCAAATCGTTTCGGAACAACTTGAGCGTCCCAACGGCATGATTTTGAACACCGGCCCGACCGGCAGCGGAAAAACAACGACGCTTTACGCTTTCCTTAAAAAAATGAACGAGCCGGGCATTAAAATCATCACTATTGAAGACCCGATAGAATATCACATTAAAGGAATAACGCAGACGCAAGTGGAAGCCGAAAAGGGTTATACTTTCGCCAACGGTTTGAGATCAATCGTTCGCCAGGACCCGGACGTAATTCTGGTCGGCGAAATCCGCGACCAGGAAACCGCCGAAATCGCGGTTCACGCCGCCTTAACCGGACACCTTGTTTTTTCAACGCTTCACACGAACGACGCCCCAGGCGCGATTCCGCGGCTCATTGACATCGGTGTTAAACCGAACATTCTTCCCTCGTCTTTAAATTTAGTCATCGCCCAGCGGTTGATAAGAAAAGTTTGCGCGTCTTGCGGCCAAAAAGAAAAAATATCACCGGAACTTTTTGAAAAATTCAAAACAACGCTCGCCGGCTTGCCGAAAAGAGTGAAAAAACCGGAACTTTCTTCGAATACAACGCTCGCGAAACCCGCCGCGGCGGGCTGCGATAAATGCCATCAGACCGGATACAAAGGACGCGTCGGTATTTTTGAACTGTTTATAATGACGCCAGAAATGGAAAAACTGATAATAACTTCCCCGCCGGAATCGGAAATTCAAAACTTGGCCCGAAAAGCGGGAATGGTCACGATGGCCGAAGACGGAGTAATAAAAATTATTCAGGGAATCACCACTTTGGAAGAAGTTGAAGACGCGGTCGGGAGTATTTAAAAACAAAACACTCCGTCCTTTTCTTAAAAGGCGGAGTGCCAAAACGAACAAACCTTTAGCCCTTAAAAACCGCCACTCTGTAGGCAACTTTGTCGCTTCAAGCGGCAGTTTAGAATATTTCCGAGGAGTAACTCAGTCGGAACCAAATTATCCTGATCTGGGAAACACTCCTTGTTAAGACCATGTGTTTAGGATCTTAATTGCCTACAGAGTGGCGGTTTTTAGGAAACTATCTTCGTTTTTCGCATTATAGCAAAGGTTTGACAAATTGTCAAGACCTTGACCTAACTTTTAAAACAATTATCTTTTTTCCATGTCTTTCAAAACGCCGAAAAAAATTGAAAACTTTAGCGGGAGCGAGGAGATAATGGCCGCCTCAATCAGCGAGCCGGAAGACAAAATTCTGGATATCGCTTTGAGGCCGAAGAACTGGCAAGAATACATCGGCCAGGAAAGAATAAAAAACGGCCTAAAAATTTTACTCGAAGCGGCCAAGCTTCGTCAAGAGCCTGTGGACCATCTTTTGTTTTACGGCCCGGCAGGTTTGGGCAAAACGACTTTGGCTTACATTATTGCCAAGGAAATGAGCGCGAGTTTAAAAATAACTTCCGGTCCGGCCATTGAAAAAATCGGCGATCTCGCTTCAATTTTAACCAACCTCTCCCCCGGGGACGTTCTTTTTATTGACGAAGTCCATCGCTTAAACAAGACAATCGGAGAAGTTCTTTATCCGGCAATGGAAAACCGGACATTGGACATTATAATAGGGAAAGGGCCGTCGGCAAGAACCATCCAATTGGAACTTCCTCCTTTTTCTTTAATCGCCGCCACAACCAGAATCGGTCTTCTTTCGGGGCCATTAAGGTCGCGCTTCGGCGCCACGTTCCGCCTGGATTTTTACGAAAATCAAGACATTGAAAAAATTATAGCCCGTTCGGCCGAACTTTTAAACGTTCCAATTGAAAAAGAGGCCGTAAAAATCATTGCCTTGTCCAGCCGCGCCACCCCAAGAACCGCCAACCGCCTTTTGAAGCGTTGCCGCGATTACGCGCAGGTAAAAGCGGGAGGAATTCTCAACAAAGACGTCGCCGAAGAGGCGCTAAAAATGATGGAAATTGACGAGAAGGGCCTGGAAACGACCGATCGCCGGCTTCTGGAGATTCTTATTGATAAATTTGAAGGCGGGCCGGTCGGACTTCAGACCCTGGCCGCCGCGGCCTCGGAAGAAAATGACACGATTGAAGACATTTACGAGCCATATTTAATGCAGCTTGGTTTGATTAACCGAACGCCGAAAGGAAGAGTGGCGACCAAACGGGCGTATGAACATCTCGGCAGGCCGTATCCGCACGAACAAACGATAAAACTTCTCTAATTATGTCCGGTCATTCAAAATGGTCAAAAATTAAACGCCAAAAAGCGGTCAGCGACGTTAAGAAAAGCAAGTATTTCTCAAAAGCCGCGGCGCTGATTGTTATTGCCGCCAGGGAAAAAGGGGGCGATCCGTCCACTAACCCGGCTCTCCGTCTGGTTATTGAAAAAGCCAAGGCTTTGAATATGCCGAGCGATAATATTGAGCGGGCGATTAAACGCGGCACAGGAGAAATCGAGGGCGCGAAAATCGAAGAGATTACTTACGAGGCGTACGGCCCTGGCGGGACCGCGCTTTTGATCAAAACCAACACGGACAACAAAAACAGAACCGTCTCGGAAATTAAGCATATCTTAAACCAGCGCGGCGGCAAATTCGCCGAGGCGGGCAGCGTGAAGTGGTTATTTGAAGAAAAGGGCGTAATCTCCGTCAACACCAAAGAATCCGGCATCGGCAAAGACGAACTGGAACTGCTGGCCATTGATTTGGGCGCCGAGGATATTAAAACAAAGGAAGACGACGTTGAAATTTACGGGAAACCGTCGGCTCTGTTTAAAATTAAAGATGGGCTGGAAAAAGCAGAGGTAAAAATCGAATCGGCCGAAACTGAACTGACGGCCAAAAATCCTTTTGAGATAAAGGATCCAAAAATTCAGGAAGAACTAAACAAGCTTTACGAGGCCTTGGACGACCAAAACGATGTTGAAGAAATTTATTCAAACACCGCCGATTAAAAAAGTTATTTTAGGAATCGATCCCGGAACGTCAATCATCGGATTCGGTTTTATAGAAAAAAGGGCCGGAGGTCTTTTTCCTTTAACTTACGGCTGCATTAAAAATCCGGCGAACGAGCCGATTGAAAAAAAACTGCTGAAATTGGAAAAAGAACTTGAAGAACTTTTGAAGGAGCATAGGCCGGAAATTCTGGCGATTGAAAAAATTTTCTTTTTTAAAAACGCCAAAACAATCATTGACGTTTCGCGCGCCCAGGGCGTAATTCTTTTGGCGGCGGCCAGATTCAAAATTCCCATTTTTGAATTTACTCCGCTTGAAGTTAAGCAGGCGGTCAGCGGCTATGGCCGGGCCGAAAAACAGCAGGTTCAAAAAATGGTTCGTTTGATTTTGCGATTAAAAGAAATTCCCAAACCCGACGATGTTGCCGACGCTCTGGCTATTGCAATTTGCGCGGCAAATAGTGTAAGATGAGATAACTTATTTTGTTGGCAATTATCCTTCTTAAGCGGCAAAGGTCGAAAATATCAATTTTAAAAACAAATCTCAAAAATGATTAAAGACGACATCTTATTGGCTTCGTATGCCGAAGAAGAGAGCGGCGATGAATTGGAGGAAAAAGAAGCAGGAGAAGAATCGGACACTGAAGAATTAAACAAGGAGGAAGAAGAGGAGGAAGGGGACGAAGACATGGAGGAAGAGGAAGAGGGGGGACAGGAAGAGGAGTTGTAACAATTTTTTGTCTTTGTTTTTAAAACCCCGCCCTTTATCAAAAAGGCGGGGTTTTTACATTATTAAGCGATTTTAGCAAATCTTCGTTTGCCCACTTTAATCAACATTCCGCTTTTCGGCGTTATTTTCGCCCTGAAATCCCCGCACGCCTGCCTGTTGATTTCAACGGCACCCTGTTCGACAAGTTGTTTGGCCTGGGATTTGGAAGCGGCCAGCCGCAATCGCACCAGTAAATCAAGAATACTTAAAGGCGCGGCCGGCAGTTTAAAGGTCGGGGTTTCCGAAGGAGCTCCGTGTTTCCTAAAAACACGCGCAAACTCTCTGTTTGCCTCTGTCGCGGCGCGCGTGCCGTAATACATACCGACAAGCGTCTCCGCGAGCTCAATTTTTGCGGGATACGGATTCGCAATCTTTCTCTCCTTATCGGTCAAAAATACGTAATACTTGTCAATCAATTGATCGGGAATAGACATAATTTTCCCGAACATCTCTGAAGGCACGACGTCAAGGCCGATATAGTTGTCGTAACTTTTGCTCATCTTGCGGACACCGTCGGTGCCTTCCAACAGCGGCACCATGAGAATATCCTGTTCGGCCATTCCAAAATACCGCTGAATCTGCCGCCCCATCAAAAGATTGAATTTTTGGTCGGTGCCGCCTATTTCCGCGTCGGCCTTGACCATGACTGAATCATAACCCTGCAGTAAAGGATACAAAACCTCCAAAAGCGTCACGTCGCCGCCTTCGGCAATCCGTTTTTTAAAATCCTCGCGATGTAAAACCTGCTGAACGGTGGCCGCTCGGGACAATTCAATGATCGTCTGTTTTTTCCCCAACCATTTGCTGTTGTAATGAATTTCAGCGTTTTTCACGTTGATAATCTTGCCGGCCTGCCGTAAATATCTTTTCATGTTTTCTTTAACCCGCTCTTTTGTGAGCGGCGGACGGGCCCCAACCCGACCGGAAGGATCGCCTATCATTGCCGTAAAATCGCCGATAATCAAAACAGCTTTATGCCCCAAATCCTGAAATTGCCTCAACTTTCTGAGCGGAACCGCGTGCCCCAAATGCAAATCCGGCGCCGTAGGATCAATTCCGAATTTTACGCGCAGTTTTTTACCCGAGCGCAGCGCCGCTTCCAAATGTCCTTTTGCGATTACCTCCTCGACTCCGCGACCCAGGATTTTTTCAATTGTTTTTTCATCGATTTTTACGCGAGCCATGAAGTTATCTTACCATAAAGTTGACTCTTTTTGAATATTTTGCTATTCTGATTCTTGTTCGCAATATCTTAACTTTACTTTATTATGCTAATTATTCGTTTGCACAGGGAAGGAAAGAAAAATTCTGCCTCTTTCCGCGTTGTCGTCACGGAAAAACAAAACGCGGCGAAAGGAAAATTTTTGGAAATTCTCGGCTCTTACGACCCTCACCTGAATTCAAAGATCTTCAAGAAAGAAAGAATCAATTACTGGCTCTCCAAGGGCGCGAAAACTTCGGACACGGCGCATAATCTTTTGGTGTCCGCGGGTATTATTAAAGGCCCAAAAAAAACAATAAAAATTAAAAAAGGCGCGGCGCAGGCGGGACAAACAACCGCGAACGCTCCGGCAGTCGCCACGGCTCCCGAAACAGCTTCTTGATTTTTTTGTTTAAATGCGTATAATATAGAACAAATAGCGGTTCTTGCTGATATTTCAGAAATTCCGGAATATCAGAAAAGGTCGGTCGCTATGACCCTTCGATTTCACTCAGGGTCATCCTGAACGGAATCGAGTGGACGAACATTCTTGAATAAATCAATATTACGACAATGGTTAAATCCTCTGCGGATCAGGAATTCATTGATTACATTGTAAAATCAATAGTTGATCACCCTGACGACGTCAAGACCGACAGAAAAGTCGATGAAATGGGCGTTCTTTTGACGCTAAAAGTGCATCCCGAAGACATGGGAATCATCATCGGCCGCCAGGGCGCAACCGCGAAAGCCATCAGAACTCTGCTTCGAATTGTCGGGACAAAGCACAACGCCCGGGTCAATTTGAAGATTGAAGAGCCGGAAGGCGCGCGAAGAGAAACGGGAACCTCAAGCATTGATAAAGTTGTTGAGGATCTGAAAATGTAAAACCCAAAAAAGGCTTTACTAAACTCAAAACCCTGCTAATATATTAGCAGGGTTTTGAGTTAGGCGAATTTGCCATGCTTCAATTCGATATTATCACAATTTTTCCTAAAATTTTTGATTCTTATTTCGGCGAATCAATCATCAAACGCGCCCGAAAAAACAAGTTAATCAAAATAAACGTCCATAATTTGAGAATTTGGGCCGCGGACAAGCACAAAAAAGTTGACGACAAGCCGTACGGCGGCGGGGCGGGGATGGTGCTTAAAACCGAACCTTTGGCAAAAGCAATGGGTTCAATTTTGAAAATTTCCGGCCCTTCGGGGCATCTCGCGAAGCGAGACAAGACAAAAGTCCTGCTTTTTTCCGCCGCGGGAACGCAATTTACTCAAAAAATGGCCGGTGACTGGGCAAAAAAAATCAACCGCGTTGTCATGATTGCGGGACATTACGAAGGGGTGGATGAACGAATCAAAAAAATAATTAGGGATTCCGGTTTTCCGATTCAAGAAATTTCCATCGGTCCTTATGTCTTAACCGGCGGAGAGCTGCCGGCAATGATTGTCGCCGACGCGATTTCAAGGCACATAAAAGGGGTTTTGGGAAAAGAAGAGTCCCTCGAGGAAAAACGCTTTGGAATAGGCGTGCCGGTTTACACAAGGCCGAACATTTTTATCTGGAAAAACAAAAAATACGCCGTTCCAAAAGTCCTCCTGTCGGGGAATCATCAAAAAATAGCGGAATGGCGCGTTAAACACAAAAAATAAATGCCGACTCGAAAATACTATCGCCCGCAAACGTCTCTCAAAGAAAAAACGGCTAAAAACAAAAAAGGAGGATACTTGCTCAGGAAGATGCTGAAGTGGTTTTTGCTTATTTCATTTTTTTTCGCTATCGCCGCCTTAATTTCCGGCGCCGCCATTTTTGCTTATTTTGCCAAAGACCTGCCTGATCTTAAAAAAATGGATCAGCGCCAAATTATCGAATCAACCAAAATTTACGATCGAAGCGGTCAAATCCTTCTTTATGACGTTCATGGGGAAGAAAAAAGAACGGTTGTTCCTTTGGAAGATATTTCCGACACCTTAATTAAAGCAATGCTGGCCATTGAAGACGCCGGTTTTTATGAACATTCCGGTTTTGACGTCAAAGCGCTGATTCGCGCGGGTCTGGCGAATTTCCGCGGAGGAAAAATCGTCCAAGGCGGCTCAACCATCACTCAACAATTAATCAAAAATTCCCTCCTCACGTCGGAACGCACTTTGACGAGAAAAATCAAAGAATTGATTTTGTCTTTTGAAATGGAACGGCGATATTCCAAAGAAGAAATTTTGAGCTTTTATTTGAATCAAATACCTTTCGGTTCCAACGCCTACGGGGTTGAAGCCGCCGCCTTGACTTTTTTCAACAAACACGCGAAAAACCTGACTCTGGCGGAGTCCTCCCTTTTGGCGGCTCTGCCGAAAGCTCCAACTTATTACTCGCCGTACGGCTCTCATCCGGAGGCCTTAAAAACGCGGCACGAATACGTTCTTGATCGGATGAAAGAGTTGGGTTTAATCACTTCGGAAGAAGCCGAGAACGCCAAAAAAGAGCCCTTGCAATTTAAAAGCGAAAAAACCGCGATAAACGCGCCTCATTTTGTCATGTACATCAGAGAATATCTTGAAGAAAAATATGGGGACAAATATCTCCAGGAAGGGGGATTGAAAGTCGTGACCACGCTTGATTGGAACTTACAGCTGGCGGCTGAGAAAATTATCGAAGAAGGGGCGCTCCAAAACGAAAAAAAATACAAGGCCTCAAACGCCGCTTTAACCGCGATTGATCCAAAAACCGGTCAGGTTTTGGCAATGGTCGGTTCGCGCGATTATTTCGGAGAGCCGAGTCCGAAAAATTGCGTTCCCGGAAAAAATTGCCGTTTTGAGCCGAACGTAAACGTTACAATCAGGGAACGCCAGCCGGGCTCCGCGTTCAAACCGTTTGCTTACGCGGCGGCATTTAAAAAAGGTTTTACCGCGGGCACCGTTATTTTTGACGTTCCGATTGAATTTTCGGCCCAAAACCAAAACTGTCCGCCGGAGGTTGATTTTTCAAATGAAGACAGACAATGCTACCATCCCCAAAATTATGACGGGAAATTCCGCGGTCCTGTGACGCTACACCAGTCGTTGGCTCAATCTTTGAACATTCCTTCGGTAAAGACGTTATATTTGGCCGGCGTTCCGGAAACAATCAATACGGCCCAGGATCTCGGTATCACCACTTTAAAAAATCGCGCCCAATATGGTCTGGCGTTGGCGCTGGGCGGCGGGGCGGTGAAACTTCTTGACATAACCGCGGCTTACGGCGTATTTGGCAATGAAGGCGTCAAAAATCGCGCGACATCCGTTTTAAGAATAGAGGACTCAAAAGGAAACATTCTCGAACAATACCAAAAAAGTGAAGTTAAAGCGCTCGAGCCGGAGATTGCCAAACAAATAGCCGACATCCTCTCGGACAACGAAGCAAGAACTCCGATGTTCGGCGCGGACAGCCCGCTTCATTTTGCCGACCGGCCGGTGGCGGCTAAAACCGGGACAAGCCAGGATTATCGCGACGCTTGGGTTGTTGGTTTTACTCCTTCTTTGTCCGTCGGGGTATGGGTCGGCAACAACAACAACGAACCGATGGAAAAAGGAGGGGCTGGCATCATGGCGGCCGGACCGCTTTGGCATAAATTCATGGCCGAGGTTCTAAAAAATAAACCGGTTGAGTCGTTCATTAAACCGGAAAATAAAAATCAACCGTCCAACCCTCTTCTGAACGGCCAGTTTGCCAGCGAAATTAAGGTAAAAATTGATAAAATTTCCGGTAAATTGGCTACTGAATTTACGCCGACGGAACTCGTTCAAGAAAAAGCATATAAGCAAGTTCATTCGATCCTTTATTTTGTTGACAAGAATAACCCTTTAGGGCCGCCTCCTCAAGACCCGAATCAAGACCCTCAATTCGCGAATTGGGAATTTGCCGTTCAAAAATGGCTTAAAGAAAGCGGCCAGGTTGATTTGTTCAATCAGACGCCGACGACAGAAACCGACGATGTCCATATTCCGGCGAACCAACCGTTGATTAAAATTGCTTCCCCTTTGGCTAACGAAGCCGTCAACCCGCAAAACTTAACAATCAGAGTCGAGGTTTTTGCTCCGCTGGGAATCAAACATGTTGATTTTTTCTTTAATGATTTGTTTTTAGGGTCTGATTTTGTTCCTCCGTACATTTTAACGGATACCGTCCCTAAAAACCAAATCGTTCCGGAACAACTTTTGTTCGACGGCCAGACGCTTGCGACGAATTACATAACCGCGCGAGCTTACGACGCGGCTGACAACAAAAGCGAAATGAGAATTCCAGTTATGATTAAACCTTAAATCAAATTCAACTTTTAACGTAAAACAAAAAAAGTCCTTAAAAGGACTTTTTTTGTTTTTTTGTCTACTGATTACGCCGCCTTAATCGGCATGAAAATGTAAAGATAACCTTGTTCCTGATCGCTTTTTACCAGTCCGGGTTTAATTTCTCCGTTTAATTCCAGAACCACTTCTTCGTCCTGAATGTTGGCCAAACCATCAAGGACATACTTATAATTAAAAACCACTGTTATCTCTTTTCCTTTCGCTTTTTTAATTAAAAGCGTTGATTTTGAATTTCCCGCGTCGCTTTGCGAAGAAAAAATGTCCAAAATTTTCTTTTCCGTGTCCGCAAAAAATTTAACGTCGTTCGTTTTCCCGCAAAACAACCCCGCCAGTTTTACGGCGTTTATAAAATCACTCTTGTTGAGAACCGTCTGTGTCTCAAAATCTTTCGGAATAATTTGTTCATAATTCGGATATTCTCCTTCAATCAACCTTGAAATCAATTGTGTTTCGCCCATATCAAATAATATTTGATTTGATTCCGGAATTATTTTCACTTGTTCGTTTTTTTCGCCGATTATTCTTACCAATTCCTGCACGGTTCTTAAAGGAATAATCGAGGAACCGGATAATTCTGACTTAAAATCGCCTCCCAAAATTATTTTTTCCGCCAATCGAAAACTGTCGGTCGCGGCAATTTTAATTTCTTTAGGATTGAATTTGAAAAAAATACCTGAAATTTCCGGTCTTGTTTCTTTCAAAGCGGCCGCAAAAGCGGTTTTTAAAAAAGCGGTTTTTAAAATCTGTCCGTTTATTTCAATTTTTTCCGCTTTTTTCGTTTTGGGAATTATCGGGTAGTCCTTGGCGTCCAACCCGTTCATCGCGGCTTTGAAATTTTCGCATTTTACGTTTAAAACATTGGCTTTTGTTTCAAACTCAATTTGCTTGGCTGGCAAGTTGTTTATGAAATTGCTTAGAAGTTTCGCCGGTATGGTTAAACTGCCTTCTGAAACTACTTTCGCGGGGATCCATGTGTTGATGCCTATTTCAAGATCGGTCGCCGAAATTTTTAATCTTCCTTTTTCGGCGCTTAAAAGCAGATTGGATAAAATCGGCAGCGCCAAGTTTTTGCCGACTATTTTTTCCGCAATGTTTAAACCTTCTTTTAAATTTTCTTGAAGACAAACTAATTTCATATTAATAATTATTATATTATATATTTATTATTATTGTTGTTAAGGGATGTTTTTTTGTTCATAACCCGTTTTTGCTTTTATTTAAGCGATTTTTTGAAAAATAAGCTGTTAATAACCTCCAGAAAAAATCGTGATAAAATGAAGACAAATTATACTTTCTTTTAAAAATTATTGTTTCAATAATTTTTATTCTCTTTTAGTTCACAATTTATAAACAATTTACGCAAACGAAAAATTATTTATTCGCGTCCTTGTAAATCATTTTTTTTATTAAATTTATTTCCTCAACCATTTTTTGATTTGTTTTTAATTCCTTTTCTATTTTTTCGCAGGAATGGATGACGGTGGTGTGATCGCGGCCGCCAAGCTTGCTTCCTATGTACGGGTATGAATATTTCAACTCCTCCCTTAAAAGATACATGGCTATTTGCCTCGGTTTTACGATTTCTTTTCGCCGATTTTTTTCGATAAGGCCGCTTTCTTGGATGTCGTAAAAATCCGACACCGATTTGAAAATTTGTTTTACGGAAGTAAATTTTTTGGAATTGCCTATAATGTCCGACAGTATTTTTTCGGCCATACCAACGTTAATTTTTTCAACATTCATCTGGTTTGAGGCGGCTATTATTTTGTTTAAAGCGCCCTCAAGTTCTCTAATGTTGCTTTGGAAGTTGGCGGCGATGAAAGTGAGCACTTCATCGGCCAAGAAAAATCCTTTTTCCAGCGTTTTACTTTTTAGAATGGCGATTCTCGTCTCCAAATCCGGATATCCGATGTCGGCTATCATTCCTCCTTCAAAACGCGAACGGAGGCGATCTTCTATGGTCGGAATTTCTTTCGGCAGGCGGTCGGAAGAAAAAACAATCTGTTTATTCCTTTCGTACAGCGTGTTGAAAATATGAAAAAGCTCTTCCTGGGTTTTTTCTTTGCCCCCGAGAAATTGAATGTCGTCAATTATTAAAACGTCAATCTTTCTGTATTTGTTTTTAAAATTGTCCATCTCTTTGGTCCTGATGGACGTAATAACCTCGTTCGTGAATTTTTCCGAAGTGACGTATTTTATTTTTTTCGTTCCTTTATGATCTTTGTAAACCTTGTTTCCGAGCGCTTGTAAAAGATGGGTCTTTCCGAGTCCGGTCCCGCCGTAAATGAAAAGAGGATTATATTTCGTGCCGATGCTTTCGGTAATGGCCAATGCCGCGGCATTGGCCAGTTCGTTGTTTGACCCGACTATAAACGATTCAAAAACGTATTTTGGATTAAGGTTCGTTTCCTGGTTGATGAGCAGTTCCTGAAAATTCATTTGTTCCTCGGTTTTTTTCTGACGGCCCGCTCCTTTTTCGGTTTCTTCCAAAACAACCGTCGCGTTGTTGCAAATGACGTATTTGACCTCTTTAATCTCGTTTGAAGCGTTGCGAAGAGTTTTTAAAATAAGTTTGTTGTATTTGTTTTCCAACCACTCTTTCGTGAAGGCGTTGGGAACACTGATGACGATTTCGCCGTCTTTGTTTTGGGTCAAGGAAGTGTTTTTCAGCCAGGTGTTGAAATTAGCCTTAGAAATTTGAATGCCGATCTCGCTTAAAACTATTTGCCAAAGTTCCTCTTTTGTCATGATGGTTTCGTTTAGTTATAACTATTCAATTATATAAAACTGGCAACAAAAGAAAAGAAGAAAAAAGACGTTTTTTGTGAATAACTTGTGGATGAATCGTGGAAAACTTTTGAATCAACGTTGTTTTTGTTTCAAAAGTCAATGTTGACCTTTTGGCGATTGATTGCTATATTATATTGAGCGATACGGTCAATTATTAATTTTAAGTATATACGTTTTTAAAGTTATGTCTATAACCTACCAGCCCAAAAAAAGGAAAAGAGTCAGAACTCACGGATTTTTAAAGAGAATGAAAACAAAAGGCGGCCGCCGGGTGATTGTTTCAAGAAGAAGGAAGGGCAGAAAGCGTTTGGCTCCAAGCTGAAAACGCCGTTAATTTAAAGTTATGCTGCCGAAAGCAAATCGTTTGTCAAAAAATAAGGACATCTCTCGGGTTTTTAAAGAAGGAAAGCTTGTCAGAAACGATTGCTTGTCTTTAAAATTTTTTAAAAACCAATTAACGGTCAGCCGCTTCGCTTTTGTCGTTTCTCTAAAAGTGTCCAAAAAAGCGCACTTGCGAAATAAAATAAAAAGACAATTAAGAGAGAGCGTCCGTTTGCGGTTAAGATTCATTAAAGCCGGTTTTGACGCGATTCTGAAAGCCGAACCGGGAATTAAAAACAAAGATTATCGCCAAATTTCCGACGCCACGTTGAATTTGCTGGAAAAATCAGGCCTATCGGTTTAATATGACAAAATTAATTTTAAAAACAATCAGAATTTATCAGAAAATTTTTTCTTTGGATCACGGCCCGCTCCGCGGTATTTTTTATTTTTTTGGTTGCCGATTTTATCCGACCTGTTCCGAGTACGGTTATCAGGCGATAGAGAAGCACGGTTTAAAAAAAGGCGCGGCAAAAAGTATTTTGAGAATTTTAAAATGCAACCCTTTTTACAAAGGCGGGATAGACCCTGTTGGCAATTAATTTAATTTCGCGTATTTATGATTACACTTTACAACGAACTGCTTTACAAACCGCTTTTTAACGCTTTAATATTCATTTACAACGTTTTGCCGGGCGCGGACATGGGTTTGGCGATCATTTTCTTAACCATTTTGATTCGCTTGCTTCTTTATCCTTTGTCCAAAAAGACGGTGGTTTCGCAAATGGCTTTAAAAGAAATTCAGCCGCAAATTCTTGAAATCCAGAGAAAATATAAAGATAATAAACAAGAGCAGGCGAAAGCCACGATGGCGTTGTATCAAGAGAAAAAAATCAATCCTTTTTCAGGTTGTTTGCCGATTTTAATTCAGTTTCCGATTTTAATCGCGCTTTACCAGGTTTTTTTGGGGGGGTTTGACCCGGCAAATTTCAAAGAGCTTTATTCGTTCATTTCCACGCCGTCGTTCGTCAACCATTTGTTTTTGGGATTAGTAAATCTTTCTCAGCCTAATCTGATTTTTGCCGTTTTGGCGGGAGTCAGCCAGTTTTTTCAGACGAGAATGGTAATTCCGGCCAAACCGGCCGGTGCCGGTCCCGCCGGAGACAAAGGGGCTTTTTCCCAAATGCTGAATCAGCAAATGCTTTATTTTATGCCAATTTTCACTATTTTTATCGCCTCACGCTTGCCTGCCGCCCTGGCTCTTTATTGGACGATAACGAACGCGTTTTCAATCGGCCAGCAGTATATTTTTACCAAACACGCGAAAAAGATAAATTAAAAAACATATGATTGAAATAATTCAAAAAATAATCGAAGACATTTTAAAAATCATCGGCTTTGAAAGATTCAGGATTGACTGCAAAGAGGAAGATGCCGTTCTTCACACCGCCTCCGTCGCGGCGGAAGAACAACCTGCCTCGCCGGCAGGCGGACCGCAAACGGAGAGCGGTTCGGTTTTTCGTCACGGAGAAGAAAGCGGCCTAAAAAAAATAATCAGAATAAACGTGCAGATTGACGAGGACGCCTCTTTGTTGATCGGTTATAAAGGAGGAAATCTCGCGGCCCTTCAAGCTGTTTTAAGGCTGGTTTTTCAAAAACGGTTTGATCCTTGTCCGATTATTTTTTTGGACATCAACAACTATCGTCAGCAAAGGGAAGAGTATATAAAACAGCTGGCAAAAAAAACAGCTCGCCAGGTCGCTTTAACCAAAAAAGCGGTTGAACTTGAACCGATGAACGCGGCGGAAAGAAGGGTAGTTCACAGCGAGCTGGCCGCTCACCCCGAATTAACGACTCAAAGCCGGGGAGCGGGCGAGGAGAGGCGCGTTGTGGTGATGCCTTTGTAATTAATGGCGCTTTATCAAAAAATCGCGTATAATGTTTTGATTTCGCTCGGAGCAAGGGTTGTCGGAACAGCCCTTGCTTTGTTTACAATCGGCCTCACCACCCGTTATTTGGGCAAAGAAGGGTTCGGTGAGTATTCGATTGCCTTGGCTTTTCTTTATATTTTTAACAGTTTGGCGGATTTGGGTTTTTACAATATTCTGGTAAGAGAAATTTCAAAACCCGGCACCGATGAACGCGAAATAGTAAGCAATGTTTTTACGCTCAGGACGCTTTCTTTGTTCCTGATTTTGGGTTTGGGCGTTATTGCCGGCTGGTTTTTTCCATACTCAATTGAAGTAAAAAAAAGTTTTTTCTTGATCGGCGCTTCGTATTTTTTCCTGTCGCTGAGCCAGGTGCTGATGGCTGTTTTTCAAAAACACCTCCGAACCGACAAAGCGGCTCTGGCCGAAATCGGCGGCCGGACCGCCCAACTGGCGTTAACTTTGTTTTTTGTTTTTTTTGACTTCGGTTTTTTCTCGATTGTTTGGGCTTTGACCTTGAGCAGTTTTCTTATTTTTCTTTTGAATCTTTTGTTCGTCAGAAAATATGTGAAATTCGGTTTTGGTTTTAATTTAAATTTATACGGAAAGATTTTGAAGGAATCGTTTCCCTTGGCCGTTTCCGGCGTCTTTATTTTGATTTATTTTAAACTGGACGCGGTTTTGCTTTCGCTTTTCAAACCGCCGGCGGACGTCGGGCTTTACGGCACCGCCTATAAAATATTGGAAAACCTAATTTTCATTCCGGCGATGTTCGTCGGGGTGGTAATGCCCCTGCTTTCACGGTTCGCGGCCGCCGAAATTGATAATTTTAAAAAAATTTTTCAAAAAAGTTTTGATATTCTGATTTTAGGGGGAATTCCGGTGGTTGCCGGCGGCCTTTTTCTTTCGGAGAGAATAATAAACCTGATTGCCGGTCGTGATTTTTTGGAGGCCGCGGGAGCTCTTAATTTCCTTCTGTTCGCGGTGTTTTTCATTTTTTTGGGAACACTTTTCGGCAACTCTATTATTGCTTTATCCAAACAAAAAACGCTGATTTGGATATACGCCGCCGCCGCGGTTTTTAATGTCGGGGCGAATTTAATTTTCATTCCGAAATATTCGTATTTGGCCGCCGCGGCCGTGACCGCGCTCACCGAGTTTTTGGCGAGTTTTTTGATGTTTATTTTGATTTTTAAATTTTTGCGGTGGTGGCCGTCTTTCCTGATTTTCGGCAAAGCGGTTTTTTCCGGCGCGATTATGGCGGTTTTTGTTTACTTTTCTTTAAGTTTGAGTTTGCCGGCAATAATTGCCGGTGGCGGCATCGTGTATTTCGCGGTTCTTTATTTAATTGGCGGAATTTCCAAAGAAGATTTAAAATTAATATTGGAAATTAGAAGCAAGAAGCAGGAATTAAGAATCACAAATTAAGAATTTTTAAGCATACATTCTTTTTCATGATTTTTACTTCTTGATTCTTTGTTTATGTTCAAAGCGTTATTAATTACCGGTTTCGCGTTAACTTTTTTGATTTTAGGTGCTTTGACAACCTACTATTCTTATTGGCCGCTCATGGCCATCGTCTTTTTTGGCGTTTTTTTACTGGCGCTCGTAAGTCCGGAGAAAGCATTGCTCGGGCTAATTATTTATCTTCCTTTTCAGGTCGCTTTGAACATCGCGCCGGGAATTGATTTGGCTTCGATCAGGGTGCTAATTTTACTTTTGTTTTCGGCATGGATTTTATTTTTATTGGCGAGAAAAGGCGGAAAAATTGCGACAATTTTCGCTTGTCACTATTTCGTTTTGGTCACTTTTCTTTTTTGGTCGGCCGTTTCTTTGTTTTGGGCGTTAAATCTTGAATGGGGTTTGAGAAAAATCGCGGTTTTCGCCTCAATTTTTCCGCTCTATTTTTTGGTTCAAAGCGCCACCGCCGAAAAAGAACAAGTTAAAAAAATTATTTCTTTTCTTGTTGCCGGCGCGTCGGTTGTTTCGGTAATCGCCCTGATTCAATTCTTTTCGCAGTTTTTCGTCGGCCTTGATTCCAGCGCGCAATTTTGGGCGCGAAACGTCGCCCCTTTGTTTTACGGCCGATCGTTGACTGACGCGGTAATGGCAAACTCAAGCTGGCTTGTAAACGTCGGCGGCCGAACTTATTTCAGGGCGATTTCTTTTTTCCCCGACCCTCATATTCTGGCGTTTTATCTTGAAATGGTTTTGCCTCTGGCGCTCACAATGTTTTTCGCGGACTTTAGACCACGGCGCCTTGTTCCCGTTTTCTTGATATTATTCGCCCTTCTTTTGACTTTTTCCCGCGGCGGATATTTGGGGTTCGCCGCGTCCGCGGCGCTGATGTTGGTTGCGGCTTACTTTTTTATTGCGCGCAATGAGGCGATAAAACCTTTTTTGAAAGACCGCCTGAAGCCGGTTTTGTTTGTTTTTTTGTCGCTACTCGTCGCAATCCCAGTTTTTTATTTCGGCCCGGCAGGCGCGCGTTTCACGGACAGCTTCTCTCTTTCCGAGGGCTCGAACGTTCAGCGCCTTCAAACATGGCGGCAGGCCCTTGCCGTGATTAAATCAGCCCCTTTCGCGGGAGTCGGCCTCGGCAGTTATGGTTTGGCCGTCAATCCCGAAGCGGGCTACCGCGACCCGACTTACGCCCATAACGCTTATTTGGACGTTTGGGCCGAACTCGGCGTCATGGGTTTGGCGGTATGGCTGATTCTATTGGGAGAGTTTTTCGCGACGCCGTTCAAGCGTTTAATCGCAATTAAAACAGGAAAAGAAAAACCGCAAAAAGAAGAAATATTGTTTTCGCTCGGCCTGATCGGCTCACTGGCCGCTTTTAGCGTTCATTCCCTTTTCGAGACGGCAATTTTTTCACCGGTTATTTTGTCGTTGTTGATGATAATTTTTGCTCTGGCCGCAAATATGGCCAAGAATCAAGAAGCAAGAATTATGAATTAAGATTTCTTAACCTTGATTCTTAATTCTTGATTCACTCTTTGAAACAATGCTCCATCTGCTTTATGTAATTCCCGCTCTCCTTCCGCTGTATTTGATAAAAATAAGCGTTTTTACCATTCCTTTTACGGTCCTGGAATTGGCGATTTACGCTTTATTTTTGATTTGGTTTTTTCAAAAAAAAGAGACGTTTTCGTTTAAAAACTTTCCATGGCCGCCGGTTGCTCTACTTTTGGCCGGGCTGATCGTTTCAACGCTATTTTCTCAAAATCAAACAATAAGTTTGGGAATAATGAAGGGTTGGTTTTTCGCGCCGCTGGTTTTTGCTTTTGTCGCGTCGCAGGTTTTAAAAACCGAGCGGCAAATCAAAGGCGTTTTTGCCGCGCTTGTTTTCGGCGGCGCGGGAATCGCGCTTGTCGGGTTTTATTATTTTTTCATCGGCGATCTAACTTTTGACGGCCGGCTACAAGCTTTTTATTTGTCGCCCAATCACATGGCGATGGCTGTGGCTCCGGCCTTGCTTGCCGGCCTCTGGTTTTTGTTTTCGGCAAAATCATCGGCGGAAAAAGCGGTGTGGGGTTTATCGTCGGCCTTGATTTTTTTTGCTTTTTATTTTACATACTCTTACGCCGGCTGGCTGGCCGCGTTTTTCGGGGTTTTGTTTTTGATATTTTTTTCTTCCGTTTCAAAAAATTCAAAAATCGCGATTGCGGGGTTTTTAATGTTCGCGGTATTTTCGTTAACCGTTTTTCAGGCGGGCGGCGAGAAATTTTCAAATATTTTCAGCGAGCGCGGCCAGTTCGCGTCGCGGCTGACGATATGGACCGCGGCCGCGGAATTGATAAAAGAGCATCCGATTGTCGGAATCGGGCCCGGAATGTTCCAGGAGGAGTATCTTGCCCTCCAGCCGCAATTTCCGCCGTATCTTGAATGGGCCGTGCCCCAACCGCACAACGTCTTTCTCGCTTTCTGGCTGCAAACCGGAATTTTCGGATTAATAGCTTTTATCTGGCTTTTGATTTTATTTTTTAAGAGGGGATTTGAGATGATAAAAAAAGACAGCGGAACGGCTGTCCTCTGTCTTTCATTAATGATTTATATTTTGCTTCACGGTTTGGTTGACACTACTTATTGGAAAAATGATTTAGCCGTTATTTTTTGGCTGACGGTGTTCGTCAATTTCCGCGAATTACAATCTCAAACTGTAAAGAAGTCCGTCCTTTCGGTTGATGAATAAAAGATAGTCCTCTTGCGAGTTTAAAATCAACTCGTTCGCGTCAATCGCGATGTCTTGGCCCAAATCAATCTTTGTTTTCTCTCCGGTGTCAAGATTCATTTGCCAGATTTCATCGGAAATATTGAGAATGTTTTTATAATAGTCGTCCGGCAAAACCGCGTTGTCCGGCAAAATCGTCGGCACGGCGCAAAAAATCGTGCGATTGTCTTGGGACCAGGCGCATTTTTCGGCAAAGGTCGAAATATTAACATCCTTGCTCGTTTCGCCCTTCCAGTCGCTGAAAGCCAATGCAAGATTTTTGCCGTTTTCGTCGGTTCGGGAGTAAATAAGTTTTTCGCCGTTCGGCGACCACAAAACGCTTAAACCGAATACATGCGAAAGGACGTTTGTTATTTTGCCGTTGTCCGGATCAACTCCGTAAAGAATGCTCGGCGCGAGACCGGATGGTTTGGTTCGGAAGGCAATAATGTCGCGTTTGGGCCATTCGATAATCAAATCCCTCAGCCGGGTCGGTAAAACGTTTTTCCAGCCGGAGCCGTCCGGATCGGAGGCGCTGATGTTGTTTATGACGGCGGCCTCGTCAAAAAACTGGTAGGCGATTTTACTTCCGTCCGGAGACCATGCCGCCTGCTTTATTGATTGGTTGAGCGGCTTGGACGAACCGGTTTGATAGTTGTAATAATATTTTTTGACTCCGGTTTGAGCATCTTTGAAAACGCTGATTACTTTGTTTTTGTCCGGGGACCAAAGAATTTTCAAAATGTCTGGCAGGACCGCGCTTGATATTCTCGTCAAACCCGTACCGTTGAATTTCGACTCAAAAACATTGCCGTTTTCCTTGGAATAATATTTGACTTTTTGACCGTCGGCCGAAATTGTCGGAGAAACGACCGCGACTTGGCTGATAGCGTTCAGTTTTTTGGTAGGCGAAACAAACGGTTGCTCCGGTTGGCCCGGCGGGATCGGTTCTTCGGTAATCGGTGGCGCCGGCGCTTCGGGCGCGGCTTTAAAGAAGAAATTATAAACCAAAAGCACGCCAAGGATTAGCGCCAAAACCGCGACGCTGATAATGAGAATTTTTTTGAGATCTAAAGTCAGTGTCATATTGTTTAAAAATGGAGAAAATTTATTTTTTTATTTATTTATTTAAACAAACGCCGCTGTCAAGATTCGGGCCTTGCCAGGAGCAGTTCTTGTAAGTGTTGCAAGCATATCCTTTCGTGAAGACGCCGCAATTCTGAGCTATTAATGTCGGCATTCTTTCGCATCTGCCGTTCGTGCAGTCATACCCATCTCCGCAGTCAGCGCCTGTCTGGCACTGTGTTTGGTAGATAAGGATACAAGCGCCTTTGGAAACGTCCGCGATGTATCCTTCGCAACGATAGCCGGCGCCGCAATCAGTTGAGCCCTTACATTCCCTTGTGGCACCTAATTCCGGCGCTTTTATTGTATAGTTCGCCGCGATTGACGGGTTTCTCAGATTTACGAGATCAGGATTGATTGTGTAAAGAATAAGGTAAGAGGTGAGGAGTATCCCCAAACCTATTAAGGCGCTGTTGATTCTTTTTTTGGCGTCGCCTTGAAGCGAAGGGTTGCCGGCCGAAGTGGTGTATAAAATGCCTCCGAAAATTATCGCGCCCAAAGCGGTCAAACCGACAAGACCCAAGGCATAAATGTAAAGCCGGTTGACGTAGCCCGCTATGCCTTCTCCCGCGGCCGCTTTTTCAACCGCGCTCGGAAAAGGAATTTCGTAGCCAACGGCGTTAACAAAGCCGGCCATTCCGAAAATCGCAAGCAAGGCGAATATTGAAAATAAAATAAATTTTTTTTCCCTCATATTATCTAACGGTTATTTTTACGCTTGCCGGCGCGTTTTGTAGAATTTTGTTTTTATTTCTCGCGGTAACAGTCAGCGCGTACGTTCCTTTTTCCGCGTTATCCGGAATAGTCAATGTTACGACGTTCGGATTTGACGGAGCGCCGCCAAGCCGCCGGCCGTTAAAAGACCATTCATAAGTCAATTCCCCCGGCGTTTTAATGCTGAAAAAATAGGGTACCGCGATTAAGTTTATCTGCTGTCCGGCTTGCAAGACGTATTCTTCAGACGCTTCGGCGTTTGCCGGAACAACGTCAATTTTATCCGATTTATAAATGATTATTTGCGGGGCGACCATTTTGATTGACATTGCCTTGCTTATTGTCGCGCCGAACAAATCGGTCACTTCTACTTTAACCCTGCGGCTGGCGCCGACCCTGTCATCGCTCGTAAAACTAAACTCTTGTCTGTCATAACCGACCGAGTAGCCGATTTTTTTATCGTCCAAATACCAGGTATAGAGCAGGTTTTTGCTACTGACGCCCATTTGCGCCAAGGCGGTGACAAAAACGGTGCTGCCGGTCGTCATCAACGGTCTTCCCTCGTAATTTAACGGAGTGTAAGTGTTCGCCCACCAGCTTAAGTCCAATCCGCCGACTCTGACGGTTATTTCGTCGTTCAGTGTTTGTTTCAGCCCGTCGTCATCCGTCGCGCTTACAATAACTTTGATTTTGTAATCCGTTCCGGCCGGTCCGGCGGTCAGAGTGATGTCTTCGCGGCCAAACCCGGACTCGTTCGGAAGCGGTTTTCCGTTCACAAACCACTGAAAATGCGCTTTTGTTTCATCAAACCTGAAAGAAGCGGCTTTGACGATGAACTTGCTGTTTTCCGTCGGAGTGTCCGGCGCCGCGCTCAAAGTAACCTTTGCCGCGACCATTTGATTTACGTTTCCGATTTGATCTAAAATGTTTTGAACTTCGTCCGGCAGGGCTTGAGCGTACGCCAAAATCGCCGCGAAAACAAGCAGCAGAGGAATTAAATAACGCAGTTTTTTGGCGAAATTTTTCATTCTATGCGAATTTTTTAGCGATTGCCCCGCCGACTTTCCCCGCCGCCTGACCGACTTTTTGCACTTTTTGTAAAATTTCCGTTCTTGCTTCAACTTCTTCCATAATGTACGCGACTATCACCATCAGCGTCCAAAAAGGAAGAAGATTAAGCAGGGGAATAAATTCAAGGATTCCCGGGGCAAAGGATTTGACCGTCGCGAGCCGGATGCCCTTCAGCCAAAAAATGAGCCAAAAGATTCCGGTCGCGAAAAAATTCTCCAAGGTTCCCAAAAAAGGAATCCATGTCATCGCGTCAAACATTAACGCGGCAAGCAAGAGCAGTATAAGTTCGGCGATGCTGATTTTCGGCTGGTTTTCTTCCATACACTTTATTATATCACTTTTGCCTCGGCTTCCGCCAATTCTTTTTTTGCTTTTTCTATTTTCAGCAACTGTTCCGGGTCAGAAGTAATCACCTGGTCTTCGCTGTAGGAAGCGACGGTTCTGATTGCCGCGTGTTTCAAACCGGCGACGAACAGGCCTTCACCGACTCCGGCTTCAAGCAAAAGGTATTTTTCCTCCTCGGTTAAATTGAATGTTTGCACCAAAAGATCGATGGTCGCCGGCGATTGCCTCAAAAGAAGCTGGAGCGAGGAATTGGTGATAATTGGCCGGCCGTAGCGGGAATTCATAAAATCACCGACATCCTGAGTGATTGTCGTCAGTCCGAGATAGTATTTTCTGCATCTTTTGGCGATACCGTAAAGGAAAGAAGCCGCGTCCTCGTATTTCATCAAAAGCCATGCCTCGTCAACAACCAGAATCCTTTTTTTTGTTTCCCGTCTGATTAGTCGCCAGATATATCCCAAAATCACATACATCGCTATCGGCCGCAACTCATCCTCCATGTCGCGGATATTGAAAACCGCGAGACGGTTATCGGCGCTCACGTTCGTCGGCATATTTAAAAATCCCGCAAACGTTCCTTCGGTATATTTTTTCAAACGAAGAGCGAGATTCGCCCCGCCTTCCATATTCTCAAGAATGGTCTGCAAATCGGACATCAAAGGCGGAGTAATCTGGGAAAAGTCCGATTCGGCGGTGATGTCGCGCGAAGCGTAGGTTTCGCTCAAGGCCTTGTCAATGACGGCGTCTTCTTCGGCGGTTAAACTGCCGAGCATCAAACGCAGGAGTCCAACGAGGTTGATGATGTTCGCCCTCAAAAGATCGGCCGGCTTCTCGTCTTCATGAGGAACGGGCAGGTCAAACGGATTTATATGGTGTTCGCCGGTCAAGGAAATTCTGAAAAACGCTCCGCCGACGGTGTCGGCCAAGTATTTATATTCGTTTTCCGGGTCAATGACGATAACGTCGGTTCCCATCATCAGCGAACGCAGGATTTCAAGTTTGGAAGCGTAACTTTTGCCGGAGCCGGCTTTGGCGAAAATAACCATATTGCCGTTTTCCAAACTGAAACGGTCAAACAAAATCAAGCTGTTGTTGTGGCGGTTGATGCCGTAAAGAATGCCTTTGTCCGAAGTGAGGTCAGCCGAGACGAACGGAAAAGTTGTTGAAAGCGGGGCCGAATTCATTGTGTTGAGAACCTGCAGACGGTCAGTTCCGAGCGGTAAAGTGGAATTAAAGCCCTCCTCCTGCTGATACATCGCCGTTTTGGCGTAAACAAGGCGGCTTTCCAGCATGTTTCTGATTTGATTTTCGGTTTTATCAAGTTCCGCGACTTCATCCTCGTAAATTGTTATGTAAAGGGCGTATTGAAAAAGTTTTTCCTGAGCCGTTTGAAGCTGGTCTCTTAAATTTTCAAGGTCTTTGTAAGCGGTTTCCAAGATCGGATCCCTGACCTGGCCTTTCTCTTCTTTTATCACCAATGCCGATTCAACCTGGGCGACTTTTTTTCTCAAGTTTTTCAAAGCAACGCTCGTATCTATCGGATTTATGTACATTGAAATGTCAAAATGCCGGTCTAAATTGATGACCGGCGAGAACCAGTTTGTGTTTAAGTACCGCGGATAGGTAAAAGCGAAAATAGTTCTACAGTATCTCTTGGCCAAACGCAGATTGTCCGAAGAGACCTCAAGAGCCGAAGGCGCGATAATATCCTTGACGCTTACCCCGGCTTTCGGCTTTAAAACCGAAATCCCGGGTATTTCTTCTTTTTTCTTTAGAAAAGGAAGTTCCATAATTTTATTGATTCGCATTCCCCAATTGTTTCATCAGTTCCTCGCCCTTCTTTTCAGCTTCACCCGGATTATAAAGTCCGTAAAAAAACTCAATCAATTCTTCGGTTTTCAGCGGAATCGTTCTGATACCAAGGCGCCCGAGAGCCGAACTTATTTCATCAACTCTTTGCAAAAGCTGGGCCTTGTGTTCGGCGAATTTTTCTTCTTCAATCGCCGTGGTTTTTGGTTTCAAGCCGGCGGAAAGCTGTTCAAGGAAGCCGGTTTTTTTTATTTCAGCCGGAGCGTAGGGAATGACGACGTAGAATCTCTTTGACATAACGTTCTGGGTTTCAACCAAACTTTGGATAAATTCGCGGTACTCGTTAATCTGGATTTTCAAAAGCTCGGACGTTTGTTCTTTTTCTTTCTCTTTCAGTATTTCAAGATACGGCTTAATGTTGATTTTTCTTGATTGAACGACAAATTGAATCGGGAAATCGAGCGAGTTCAAAAAACCCTGATAAGAGGAAATCAGCAAGTCCTGTTCTTCGGAGGCCTTCAGTTCAAAATTAACGCTTGAGGCAATCAAAACCATCCGAAAACCGCCGGTTTTCAAAATAATCACGCCGTCTTTTATCCGGTCTATCGCTAAAAATTGCTGAGTTGATGCCGCTGTTTTTGCGTCAGGCATGTGAATTTATTGTCTTTCCGTTTTTTTCCAAAGATAAAGTTTTGGTTTGAAAATAAACGTAATCACCGACATAATAAAATAAATAAAAGGCCGGCCGTTGATTTTCAGGAAAGCGAGCGCCAGCGCGAGAGGGGCGATGATTAAGGCGGCGAAAAACCAGAGAAAAAATTGGAGAAAAAAGTAAAGAATAAAAAGCAGGGCGCCTCCGACAACCAGATACATAAACTGTTTGAGCGTCAAAGGGCCGATGATTTTGTCTTCAACTTCAATAAATTGTGGAACTTGAAATTGGGCCATATCTTGACAAATTACCAATTTTATGCTATTATGATTTTATCTTTAACAATATAATACAATTTTAACCTAAAAACCCGAAAAATTGAAGGAGGAGAGAGTAATGGCGGAAACGAAAGAAAAGAAAGATGAAAAGGATGGGCAAGAAGAAAAATGGGCAAAGTATGCCCGAAGGCAGTTGGTTAAATCTTATTTTTATTTGGGGTTCCTGTTTTTCGTTCCGATGCTTGTGCTGTATTGGCTCGGAGCGCCATTGATCGGTTGTATAGCCACTGGTTTCATTGTCGCGTTTTTCTTTGGCGTGTATACCCTTGAAACGCTGCCGTCTTACGGCGATACCATTATTACAGGCGGACAGGGGAAAAAAGCAATAACGCTGGAAGACTTCAATTGTGGGATGAAAAGAAAGTATTGGTGGGCATTGCTCGTCGCGCTTCCGGCGCTCGCTATTCTTGTTTGGCTGTTTCTGGATAAACAGGAAACCGGCTATATCAACGAGTCCTGGCTCGCGGTATTCGCGCTTCTGACGCTTTCGGCAAGGGTCATCTGCGCGCCGGCCAAGAAAGTTCTGTTGCTCACGGGACTGCCCATTATGATTTTCTCGCCGTTTGTGATTATCGGACATCTGTTGTGGACATTTTGGGTTTTCTTGAGCAAACAGCCATATAAGGCGGAAAAGAGTTGACAAAATGCATTAATCGGAAAGATTAAAAGGAGGGACAAGAGAATGGATATAAACCTAATTATTCTTATTTTCTTTATGGTATCTGTAATTCTGATACTTCGTTTTACTGGGATTAATGAATCTGTTGATCATTCAGAAGTCAATCACCTTGCTCACAACGACCTGTGGAGTGATCGGAAAGTGACTATCGTGGTAATGCATAAATGGGTACAAAAGGCCCGTGTAACACGAGAATACCGCCCGGCTGACGATGAATTATTACAAGAACTAGAACTGGGCCGTTTGGACGACTCTAAAACAAAGGTAATTATTCACGTGAATGAATTGCATAATAGATATGAAACGTGGGCAGAAGCGTATGATGCTGTAACCGGGAAGCTATTAGCGTCAACCAAGAAAAAAATTGATCCACTTACTCCATATGATGTAGAATTTGCAGACGATGATTCTGCGTTTCGCTCCCGAAAAAAAGTTAGGGAGGTGACAGTAACGAAAAATAGTCGTGTTGTTTGGTCAGGGGAAATAACAGAGCGAGAGTTGGATGATGAAGAGAGTAGAACATAAATTTGTTTTATTGGCGCCTTAACGTAAAAACGTTGGGGCGCTTTTTCATTTTTCCCTTAAATCAACTATATTCTGGGGCGGTTCTTCCTCTTCAATCGGTTCAAGATAAAGCGCGCTGATTCGCGGGGGCGTAACCGGTCTTTCTTCAACTTCTTTTTTCGGCACAACTTCAACCGGAATGCCGCCGATTTCAATTTTTTCTGCTTTTGGCGGCACGGGCCGCGGAGGCGCCGGGACCGGCGGTTTTATTTCTTCTTCAATTGGTTCAAGATATGCCTCGGCCCTGCTCGGCACAAGTGCCTCGGCCCTGCTCGGCACAAGTGCCTCGGCCCTGCTCGGCACGGGCTCTTCTTTTTTTGGTAAAACAGGTCTAATAGGCGGAGGAGGAGGGGCAGGTCTTGCCACAGCTACCGGTTTTATCGGAGGAGGCGTGACCGCCTCTTTTTTGATTTCTTCAATTTTGGCTACCGGTGGTTTTATTGGAGGATGGGTGGGTTTAAATTCCGTCTCAATTTCAATTTCTTCAATGGCTTTTATCGGTCCGTGGATTCTTCTTAAACTTGTTTCAATCGGCCTTAATAATGTCTCCCAAATGTTTCGATATAGTGTCTTGGCCTGCGCCAGTTCAATGTTGAGCTCTTTTTGAAGATTCGCGGCCAGCTCGTCAGGATGAAGCAGACCGAACAAAACCAAGCCGAGCAATTGGGCTGTTTTTATTGTTTGGTCATCCGAAAGTTTGTGTTTTAGTGCAATGTTTCCCAGTTGTTCCGCGGCTCGCACTGAAATCGCAGTTTCCTGAATATCGGGTGGGGACTGGGAATAGAGCTGAAAGATTTGCGACGGAGTGTATTGTTTAATCATAATCGCTTTAAACTTGAAACATGAAACTCAGGAACAGAAAAAAATAGTTATTCTTTCTTATGTTTTAGGTTTTATGCTTCATCTCTATAATTTTATCGTTTCCGCTCTTCAGGAGGACGTGCTGAGGTGTATTTGCCCGCCATTATGATTGGTGAAGGTTTTACTTCTTCAGTTGGCGATGGTTTGGTTCCGGCAGTGCCCTCTTTTTTGATATTTTCGGGAATAATACCGCTCCAGAGCGAGCTCGTTTGCAGGTATTCTGCCGTTTTGGTTGCGGCTGGGAATCCCAGTTCATTAGCTTTTGGAAATGCCTGCATAAAGGCGTCTGACAACCCTTCCTTAAATACCGCTTCCAACTGGCCCGGGTTTAAGAATCTTGCGACCTCGGGGTTACTTATGACATCGGGAGTCATGTCTTTTATATCGGACGGGCTGATTCTTTTTACGACATCTTCTATGGTCTTGCCGACAGTAGGCGCCAATGTCGGCTCTTTTCTTAAGACAGTCATTAGTTCATTTTGCATATCAAGGTTTTGGAGAGTTTTCAGGCCGCTTATTTTTTCTTCTCCGTCTAAGGCACTAAGTCCTTGCCATTTTCCGCTCAAGCCCAACAGCAAGCCGGCTTTGGTTTGAGGGTCAAACGCGGCACGGTATTCCGCGGCGGCATTTTCTTTCGTCCAACCCTTGACTCTTTCTTTTGATTGATTAACCCTTTGCGCCCGCGCCTCTCTTTCGGTTTCTTCAAATCTGCGCAGCGGCCTTGCCGCCTGGCGCAAAAGCGGAACGCGGCTGAGTTGTTTCGCGATCGCCTGAGGCGCGCCGGTGGCGACCGCCGCTCTTCTGCCCATGCGGCCGGTGTAATCCTTCGCCTGATTACCCCACTTTTTGGCGTACTTCATTGTCTCGGCCGCTCCGTACGCCCCCATTGATTCGGCAACCTTAATTCCGGCGATTAAAATAACTATCACGAGCACCATGTTCAGAACCGCCGAAGGGCTTGAATTGGCGGCAAGAGGAGTAACGGGATTATCGCCGACCATTGCCACGAGGGGAAATTGTCCTTTCACACCGTTCATTTGCACAATAAGAAGGGCCAGATAAATGAAAAAAGAATAAGCCGGAGCAAAAAACGCCCATCTCAAAAATTCTTTCCACCACCTGTCCCAAAGATGCTTGGTGTCCGGCATAATGGAAGCGGCCCAGGCGATCGGGGAAACAATCAGTAAAAACCAGAGAGCGACTATCCGGACGA
>Ga0209542_10002204_pt1 | contig 44138 bp, 46 predicted proteins | sample RifCSPhighO2_01_FD_184028 | JGI IMG/M metagenome (GOLD analysis project Ga0209542, IMG submission 184028) | Soil microbial communities from Rifle, Colorado - Rifle CSP2_plank highO2_0.1 (SPAdes) (version 2) | ecosystem: Environmental > Terrestrial > Deep subsurface > Rock core/Sediment ...
AAGAGGCAGAACAAGGAAAGCAGAAATTTATAGATCATATAATTATTTCTGTGCATAGTGACAACATTACCGCCACACGAATAAATATCCAGCTTCAACCCCCAAACCTGTAGACAACTCTCGAAATGGGGTCAGTCCCCATTAATTAATACTACATTTTCCAAAATGTATACATATGTTATTCTGAGAATAGATGCTATGTTTTTATATTTTTTAAAAAGGAGACTGACCCCATTTCCATTTCCCATTTCACATTTCTAAAAAGGGGACTGACCCCATTTCCATTTCCCTGACCCCATTTCCATTTCCATTTCCCTTATTAAAACATAAAAATCATTTTCCATTTCCACATTTCCATTTCCCATTAGGAGGTTTATAGGCATATACGCTCTGGCCAGTCGCAAGGGTTTGCTGGTGTTTTTTGTTGTTGTTTAGATGGTGTTGTGAAGAAACTGTGCGTATGGCATAGTAGAGGCGCGATTCACTATGAATATTTTAGGTATTTCAGCGTTTTATCATGACAGCGCGGCTTGTCTTTTGAGAGATGAGCGTATTGTGGCAGCGGCCCAGGAAGAACGGTTTACTCGTAAAAAGCATGACCATCGGTTTCCAAAAGAAGCCGTTGCTTATTGTCTACGGGAAGGTGGTATTTCAATTGACGATATTGACTATGTGGTTTTTTATGATAAACCATTTTTGAAGTTTGAGCGCATACTGGAAACATATTTTGCCTACGCGCCGCTTGGCATCCGTTCGTTTTTGAAAGCAATACCACTTTGGATGAAGCAGAAATTCTGGACGCGCGATGTCATTAAAAAAGAATTAGGATACAAAGGAATGGTGCTTTTTTCTGAGCATCATGAATCACACGCGGCATCCGCGTTTTATCCGTCTCCGTTCCAGGAGGCTGCGGTTCTTACACTAGACGGTGTGGGGGAATGGACGACCGCAAGCTATGGGGTGGGAGAAGGTAGCGCGTTGCGTATTCTTGCGGATATCCAGTTCCCGCACTCGTTGGGTCTTTTGTATTCCGCGTTTACACAATATCTTGGTTTTAAAGTAAACTCTGGTGAATATAAAGTGATGGGGCTTGCGCCCTATGGAGACCCGATATATGCGGATCACATACGTTCCATACTGGTTGATATAAAAGAGGACGGGTCGTTTTGGTTGGATATGTCTTACTTTAAGTACGCGGCTGGGCTTACCATGACCACCAAAAAATTTCATGATTTATTTGGCGGCCCGCCGCGTATGTCGGAAGCGGTACTTACACAGCGGGAAATGGATATTGCCTGTTCGTTGCAGGATGTAACGGAAGATATTGTGTTACGCATTGCGCGGCACGTGCGGCGAGTAACGGGCAAAAAATATTTGTGCCTTGCGGGTGGCGTGGCGTTAAATTGCGTGGCAAACGGAAAAATTCTCCGCGAGCGCATTTTTGATGATATATGGATACAGCCCGCGGCGGGAGATGCTGGCGGGGCGGTGGGTGCCGCATATACCGCATGGTATCAGTATTTGGGAAACATACGGCACACAGATGGCATGACCGATGCTATGCGTGGCGGGTATTTGGGGCCTCAGTTTTCTGATGAGGTGATAGAGGACTTTTTGCGTGATCGGGGTGTGTCATTTATACGACTTGCGGACTGGGAAATAGCACCACGCGTGAGCAACATTCTTGCGAGTGGAAATGTGGTAGGTTGGTTTCAGGGGCGCATGGAATTTGGACCTCGTGCGCTTGGAGCGCGCTCTATTTTAGGAGATGCGCGATCGGGCAACATGCAGTCGATTATGAATTTGAAAATAAAATTCCGCGAAAGTTTTCGCCCGTTTGCGCCTGCGGTGCTTTGGGAACGCATATCTAATTATTTTGAGCTGGATCGCCCAAGCCCCTATATGTTACTGGTTGCCAATGTTAAACAGAAGCGACGGCGTGAGATGACCGCGGAGGAAAAAAACTTATTTGGTATAGACAAACTCAATGTTCCGCGTTCCGATATTCCTGCTGTAACACACGTGGATTACTCCGCGCGTGTGCAAACAATACATAAGGAAACGAATCCGCTTTTTCACGCATTGCTTGAACAATTTGAAAAAGATACGGGATACGCGGTATTGGTGAACACATCATTCAATGTTCGTGGGGAGCCCATAGTATGCGCGCCGGAAGATGCGTATCAGTGTTTCATGCGTACGGGTATGGATTATCTGGTGCTTGGATCCTATTTGTTGGATAAAAAGAATCAGCCGTCGTTGGAAGAAAAAGGTGATTGGAAAAAAGAATTTGAATTGGATTGAAATATTGAAACACGAAACATAAAAAACACATGCATGTTTTCAGAATTTAAGACAATTTCAAGCACCGACAAAGATATTCAAAATTTCTCACGGGCGGTGGGAGGAGTTCTTTTGATTCTGGGCCTTTTGTCGTTATTTTTCGGAGGAGACCGTTTCAGTTATTTCTTTGTTGGCGGTGGTGCGCTTGTATTACTAGGCGAATGTGCGCCACGGGTATTGTGGCCGGCGCAATATGTGTGGATGATGATCGGGATATTAGCTGGCCTTATTATGACGCGGGTTATTCTTGTTTTTTTGTTTTATGTGATTCTTACGCCGATTGCGCTTTTTTTGCGCGTGACAGGAAAGCAGTTTCTTGATACGAAACCGAAAAAGCAGTCCTCCAGTTATTGGGTGCCGCGGCCAAGCGATCAAAAATCAAAGGAGTCGTATACACAACAGTTTTGATAAGCTCTTTTTTTATGTGTTGCATGGCAAACGGTTTATTGATACTCTACAATTATTATTTAGATGAGTTTTATTTTTCAATGTTTTCTCTTACAAAAGAATTTTGGGAGTTTCTCCGTGTGCGGAAAAAGTGGTGGCTTTTGCCGATTGTTTTCTTTTTGGTGGCAATCGGAGGACTTTTGGTTGCCACACAGGGATCGGTTGTTGCCCCCTTTATCTACACATTGTTCTAATATGGAAGATCAATTATTTTCACATGAATATGGTTTTTCGTATGACTCAAAACGCAGATTCGCGAGTTACTGGCATCAGATTCGGGAGGTTTTAGAACGAGATCCCAAGCGCGTGCTTGAGGTAGGGGTGGGGAATGGGTTCGTCTCAAACTACCTGCGTTCGAAACGCGTTATGATAACAACGGTTGATGTTGAGGTTGCTTTGCGTCCTGATGTGGTTGCGGATATATCAAAATTACCATTTCCCGATTCGTCATTTGATATGGTAACTGCCTACGAAGTTTTGGAACATATGCCGTTTGAAAAATCGTTAGAGGGACTTTCCGAGTTGCGGAGGGTTTCAAGCGGGTTGGTTTTAATTTCATTGCCTGACGCGAGTCACGCATTCCGATTTGCATGTACTATTCCACATGTTGGATACGTGCAATATGTGGGTACAATTCCTTTTTTGGTGCCACCCATAAAACCATACGCAAAAAGTCATGTATGGGAACTAGGCATTAAAGACTATTCCTTCTCACGGTTTAAAGACGCATCCACACGCATGGGTCTGCGTTTAGTAAAAACATATAGAGTGTTTGAGAATCCGTATCACCGTTTTCTTGTTTTTAAAAAATAAAGAGTCAGATAATACTATGAAAGTTTCCATAGTACTTCCCGTATATAACGAAGAACAAACTATCAAGGAGATTATTGCGCGCGTAAAAGTTGCTCCGTTTGGTTTTGAAGCCGAGCGTGAACTCATTGCCGTAAACGACGGATCGCGCGATAAGACGCGGGAGTTGTTGGATGCGATTCCGGGAATTACCGTGATACATTTTGATATCAACAAAGGCAAGGGTGCCGCACTCAAAGCGGGGTTTGAACGCGCCACGGGAGATGTTGTTCTTGTGCAAGACGCGGATCTTGAATATAATCCCAATGATTATCCAAAACTTCTTGCTCCGTTTGTGGAAGGGAAAGCTGACGTGGTGTATGGATCGCGCTTCTATGGCGGGCGTCAGCGTGTGTTGTATTTTTGGCATTATATGGGGAATAAAATGCTTACATTTTTTTCCAACATGTTTACCAATTTCAATTTATCTGACATGGAAACTGGCTACAAAGCATTTCATCGGGATGTTATTGTGCGTATTGCGCCGCGCTTGCGTTCCCGGCGGTTTGGTATTGAGCCGGAGTTGACCGCGCGCATTGCCCACACGCGCAATGCCACAGGTAAACAATGGCGGGTATACGAAGTGCCTATTCAATATGATGGTCGTACATACGAAGAAGGAAAAAAAATAGGTTGGAAGGATGGCTTTCGCGCAATCGGCGCGATTCTATATTTTAATCTCATTGACCGTGGGTAACAAATAAGCGTTATATGCGTATGAAACTTTTTGTGACAGGTATTACAGGTTTTATAGGAAGCCATTTTGGGCGCATGGCGCTCGCGGCAGGACATGATGTTGTGGGTCTTGCGCGGCAGAGCGACACGCGTAATATTAGCCGTATTGAAGATTATCAGGCATTATCGCGGTTTCGTTTGGTGTATGGTGATCTTACCGCGGATATATCAGGGTTGTTGGAAGGGGCAGAAGCGGTGGTAAATTTTGCCGCGCGCACGTTTGTGGATCACTCCATTCTTGATCCAGAACCGTTCATTCAGTCTAACATTGTAGGAACATACAAACTCTTGGAACAAGCTCGGAAGTATAAGCCGAAGCTGTATGTGCAGGTTTCTACGGATGAAGTGTACGGTGCTATTTTGGATGGGGCGTACAAAGAAGATGCCCGCTTGAATCCGACAAACCCATATTCTTCCACCAAAGCCGCCGCGGATATGTTGTGTGTCTCTTACTGGAATACCTATAAACTGCCTATTATCATTACACGGACAGAAAATAATTACGGACCGTGGCAACATTCACAAAAAGCAATTCCCGTGTTTGTTGCAAAAGCACTTAAGGGTGAGAAATTACCGGTATATGGCGATGGCAAGCATCGGCGCATGTGGTTACACGTGGAAGATCATTGCGCGGCGATTTTACATCTTCTTGAACATGGAAACGCGGGAGAAATTTATCACGTGGCGGGTGAAGAAGAATTGGAGAATGTTGAACTTGCAAAGCACGTTCTTGATATTCTAGGGAAACCGCACAGTTTAATTTCATTTGTGCCGGACCATGATGTGCGTCCCGGACATGATCGGCGGTACGCGCTTGATGTAACAAAACTTCGCGCTACGGGCTGGAAGCCAAGCCATGCTCTTCGGGAGGGTCTTGAAGAGACTGTCATGTGGTATAAAAATCATCCGGAATGGCACGTATGAACAACGCACTAAAAGGCATTCTGCTTGCGGGTGGTACCGGGTCTCGGTTACATCCTTTGACGCGAATTACCAATAAGCATCTCTTGCCCATATATGATAAGCCGATGGTGTATTATCCACTTGAAACACTTCGCGCTATTGGCATAAAAGATGTTTTGATTATCTCCGGCCGAGGACACGCGGGACATTTTCTTGATCTCTTGGGTTCTGGAAAAGCTTTTGGGTTACGTCTTTCATATGAAGTGCAGGAGGAAGCGGGTGGTATCGCGCAGGCGCTTGGTCTTGCAAAAGATTTTTCTCGCGGGGAGCATATTGTGGTTATTTTGGGGGATAATATATTCATGCGCCCCAATGAGCTTCGGGATGGCATAGCGGGGTTTGCGGATACAAAGCAGGGTGCGCGTTTGTTTTTAAAACATGTTCCTGACGCAAACCGTTTTGGTGTGGCGGATGTACAGGGCACGCGCATTGTAGCTATAGAAGAAAAACCGAAAAATCCGAAGTCAGATCTCGCGGTGACTGGTTTTTACGCGTATGATGCCTCCGTGTTTGATGTTATAAAAACCTTACAGCCATCAGGACGGGGAGAGCTTGAAATTACTGATGTTAATAATCACTATATTCAAAAGGGAATAATGACATATCGCATTATAGAGGGTGAGTGGACGGATGCGGGCACGTTTGATTCATTATTGCGCGCGTCTCAACTTGTCGTGGAACAGAACATATCGTGAGTATATTATTTTTTACAAAAGGAGACAAAACGGTCGGTTCAAGTCGTTTTCGCGTATGGAATATTGCCGAAAAACTCAGTGAGCGGTACGAGTTTGATTACGAAGTTATTCACAGCATATCTTATTCATTCTTTTCTGTTAACCTCTCTCGATTTCGTTTTCTTTTTTCTTTGAGCTATAAGCTACAAGCTACAACCTGCAAACTTATTTTTGTACACAAATCTCTGTATCCGTGGGATATAGTGTTTTGTATTTTGTTGGCGCGTTTTGTGTTTCGGAAGCGGCTTTTGTACGATCTTGATGATGCAGAATGGGAGCACTCTTTTTTAAAGACTTGGTTTTTTGTAAAAGCGGCACATGTGGTATTTTGCGGTTCACATCCTATTCTTGAATGGGTAGGTAGACGGACGAGCATGGCTGTGTTTCTGCCAACCTCGGTAGATGTTCAAATGTATAAATCGTTTTCCGTGGAGCATACTCAAAGGGTTCTCCATACTATTGGCTGGGTAGGAACAGGGAGGTTGCATTTTAAGGATGGCCATTTTGCTATTTTAAAAGAAGCATGTGATGCGCTTGCGGCAGCAGGAAAGAAGTTTCGTTTTGTGGTGATAGGGGCGCAGGCATATCAACCGTTAAAAGATTTTTTTCAGGGAAGCACGTACGAGACGGTGTTTGTGGACGAACTTTCTTGGGCCGACTCTGCAAGCGTGCCACGCGCTATACAGCAGTATCAGTTTGACGTGGGAGTAATGCCTGTTTCTAATACGCGTTTTAACCGTGCGAAATGCGCTCTCAAAGCAATAGAATACATGGCATGCGGCGTGCCGGTTGTTGCGTCTCGCGTAGGAGAGGTGCTGCATCTTGTTAAGGACGGCGAAAATGGATACGCGGTAGATACTATCAGTGAGTGGGTTGAAGTGCTTTCAAAATTGTTGGAAGATGCTGTTTTGCGCGCACGTGTTGGTAAAGCGGCGCAACAGACTGTAATGGAAGGATACTCGCTGGATACTGTGGTACAAGAAGTAGTCAGGCGCATTAAAAACTAATCTGCTTTCCGTTTCGGTATCCTTGTGGTATAAAAGCGGCATAGGTGCCACTGAATTATTTTTTCGATAAAAAAAGCTGTGCGCGCTTGCTAAGCGTATTGTGCTTCTTACCGGTCTGCTGATCTATTTTCTCACGTGGTGATTGATGATTTTTTGCCGGAGGCAGAGGCGCATATATTAGCAGGTTTCTTTCCCCGACTGGATGCTATTCAATGGAAAGAAAAAACACATGAACACGGCAAAAAACTCACATCCAGTAGGAAAGAGACAATGTCGCCTGCTATTCGTAATTTTTTACTACAGCGCAATTCTTCTACGTTTGTAACATTTCTAGTCATGGTAGCGGCTTCTGTTCCATTATGAAGCTATTATTGTCGCCGCTCGTATTGATACTGTTCGGTGTATACGCAATATTATGAAAGGAAAGTAAAATATGGAATCTGCATTCAGGAAAAATACTATACTGCTGATAGGAACTGTGGTAGTGCTTTTTTGTTTTGCTGAAATCAGTATTCGCACGCTTGATTGGTATCGCGGAAATGGGTTTATTTCCAACAACTACCGTGATCAAGTGGAACGGAAAATATCGATATATCCTTATCGTATTTTTGGGTGGGATATGTATCAGGAGATTGCCGGCGTGCCATATATCGCAAGCGTGCATGGAGAGCTGTACCCATTTACAAAACCGGAACACACGTTTCGTATTGTGGCGTTTGGTGGTTCTACTACCAGGCAGGCGGTTGATGGTGTTCATTATCCACTACGTTTGCAGCAGTTTTTACAGGAACAATATCCAGAGAAACGGATAGAGGTAATAAATGTGGGGAACGATGCGTATGCTACCACTCATTTAATTACTTTGCTTGCGTTTGATGTAGTATCTTGGAATCCTGATTTTATTATTTTTTCTGAGAACGCGAACGACCTTTCAGTAGGCTATTTCCCACGAGATTATTTACCTGATTATTCAAACAAATATGAGAATGAATTTTATCTTCCCCAATACGAAGCGCGCTTTACCGCATCAAATGTGTTGCTACATGAATCAAGTTTATATTGGTTTTTGAAAGGAAAAATAGGCCTTTTACTTTCCGCAAAAAACAATAAAGAAACGCCGCGGAAGTCATATGGAGCAGATCCGCCTCGCAATACGGAACAACTGTTTCGTCGGAATGTTACCACGTTTCTTACCATTGCAAACACATACAAAATTCCTGTGGTGGTGGCAACACAGCCTATGAACTCCGATGCGGCAGAGGTGTGGGATTTTATTTTACGCGGCCGATCTTACACAAATGTTGTCGTTTTTCCCCCGTTTGAGGAGCATCGTTTACATCATCATCGCTTTAACGAAATTTTGAAGGAGGTAGCCGCAAAAGAAGGCGCGTATATTCTTGATAATGAAGCTGTTTTCGGAGGTGATCCTGCGCTGTTCATTGATACGGTTCATTATACAAAAGCGGGTATCGAAAAGCTTGCAGAACAATACAAGGATTTTTTTCTACGGGAGGGTATATTGAAGTAGCTGTTTTTTTGCAGCGCGTTAGCTGATGATTTCTGAATCTGAAGTGATGAATTTGCCGCTTGTGTTGCGGTAGGCGGTTTCCTTTTCTAGAATTATGTCTTTATAGTTAGGAGCCGTAAGAAAGAAGTAATCTGGGTTTTGGATATCTTTTCGGGCAAACACGGGTATGTGAGTAACCGGCGTATATTTACCTTGTTTGGCAGGGGAATCGTCCACAAAGAATTTTATATGTTCTCCGGTAATTTTTGCAAGGTGGAGAATGGAAAACCCTTTTGCGGCCGCGCCGTATCCTGCGATTATTTTACCCTCTGCCGCAAGTTTTTTAACAAGTGTGCCAAGTTTTTCTGCTTCCATTATGACATCTTCACGATATTTTTTTGCGGTTTCATGGCTGTTAAGATTGGAAACTTCTTCTTTGTGGAGAAGATCTTGAAACCGTTGTGTTTTTGTGCGCCGGGCGTCTTTGGAGGCATATAAGCGAAGAGAAAGGCCTTCACCTTGGGCTTCCGTAATCATAGCATCAAAAATGTACATGTTATGACGGTTCAATAAATCAACCCAGTTTTTAAGAGTGTAGTAGGAATAGTGATCATGGTAAATCAATGCGTAATGTTTTGATGAAACCATACCGCCCCAGTAGTTGCATTCTGCCCAAAAAACTCCATAAGTATCAAGAAGAGCTTCCACTCCTTCCAAAACGCCGTGTATGTTATCGATATGCGCAAGGCAATTCGCGCCTCCAATAACTTGAGCCAGTCCGTATTCCTCGGCTATGTTTCGGGCACTTTGTTTATCAAAACCAGTCGAAAGCGTGGGTACGCCACGCATAAGGGCACGCACTACCACGTTAATAGCAGGGTCAATTCCCAACACGCGTCTGTTGGTAAAGCGCCGCAGAATGGTGCCGTCATTGGATCCAATTTCCACAATCAGGTCGCCGGCTTTAGTGTAATTGTTTTGAATATCATCTACCAAACTGTTAAACGCGCGCATGTACTGGCTGTTTTGCGGCATATCACCCGTGTAGTAGAGATAATCTTGGTCTTGGTAGATTTTGCGCGAATCTACTGGGTTTACAATTTGCACCAAAAAACATTTTTGGCATTGCTCTACAAGCAGGGGATATGTTTTTTCTGTGCCACATTCTTCTTTGGTAAGTAGTGAGTTTACCAAAGGCGCTTCTCCGAAATCTATCACCGGAAGAAATGCGTTGCCGCCACAGAGACGGCATATTTTGGGTTCATTCATATGATTTTTATTATGCGGTTATGTTTGTAAGCCACTCGACAACGTCTGTTTTCGGCTCCCACCCCAGGAGTGTTCTTGCGTTGGTGATATCGGCTTGATGCCGTTCTACTTCATACTCGCGTCGCGGAATCCATGTAACATCCGCCTTGATGGCGTTTGCAATTTCTTCCATGGTGTGAATTTTTCCGCTTGCGATGTTTAAAATTTCCCCTGCCCCAACTTTGTCGCTTTCCATGGCAAGCAGCAACGCGTTTGCTAAATCACCCGCGTATACAAAATCTCGCTGACCGGAACGAAACGAAGATTGCGCGGTTGTTTCAGTAAGTGTGATTTTTCGTCCCTCCTTTTTGGCTTTTAAAAACGCGGCCAATGCGGTATCTTCTCGTTGGTATTCTCCATATACTTGGAAGAAGCGGAATACTACCGTGGGGAGTTTATAGACTCGTGAATACATTTTGCAGGCATATTCCAAAGAGAGTTTTTGCCAGGAATACGGCTCTATGGGATCCGGCTTCATATGTTCTTTCCAGGGTGTCGGATTATGGCCGTAGAGCGACGCGGTGGAAGGGAATAGAAACTTTTTTACGCCTACTTCACGCGCAAGCTCAAGCATGCGGATACCAACATCAATATTTTGCTCCGTGCTTTCAATAGGGTGCCGTTGGCAATCAGGGATATTGGTGCGCCATCCGAAATGCACAATATAATCGGTTCCCATAACATCACGGTACACCAGATCGTCTATGTTTGTCTGGATGAACAGATTCGGTTTGTTGTGTCCTTTTGGGATGGGCCGTTTATCCACACCAAGCACAAAATATCCTCTATCTTGGGCATGTTGGATAAGGTGATGTCCCAAAAATCCACTTACTCCCGTTACAAGAATTTTTTTCATAAGATCTGTTGTATCAGTTTATAATTTTGTAATGCAAAGGTATTCCATATATCGCGTTGTTTTTGCAGGTATGTTTCTTTGCCGAATTGTTCGTGGGGAACTCCCAGCCAGTTATTTACAGAAACAAATAATCCCTTTTTTTCAACATCCTTGTACTGTGGCATCCGTTTTTTAAGAATTCTTTGTAAAATAACTTTTGTCTGCAGGCCCTGAATCTTTAAATGGTGTGGGAGGGAGAACGCAAACTCAATGATGCGTTTATCTAAAAAAGGGCATCGGTTTTCCACTCCCCACGCGCTTGCCATGCGGTCGCCCATACGAAGCAGTTCCTGCATATTGCCATTGAATTCATCCCATCCGCTTTCATGCACGCTGCGCGCGGGCTGGAACATGGGTTTGTAGGATGTATATGTTTGATGCGCGAGATAATTAAAATGTGGTTGCACGTAACGCACGTATCCGCCGAAGAGCTCATCAGCGCCTTCCCCCGACAATATCACGCGGATGCCGTTTTCGTGGGCTTCTTTTGCAAGTTGCCAGAGTGCGAATGCTGAAAAACTTTTGACAGGGTAGTCTAGGTGCCAGACAATTTTTTCAAAGTCTGTTAAAAACTGTTCTTTGTAATCGCCATCGTGATAGGTAAGTTTTTTTGTAAAATCGTGAAATGTGGAAATGAGTGTTGAATCGATGCCTTCCGAATAATACAGCGCGTAGGGTACATCACTTCGTGTTCGGATGCGTACGGCATCTGTCAGCAGTTCTTCCAGCCTGTTTTGAATCTCGTCATCATGGGCTGGAAGCTCTACTGGATGGAATGTCCAATACTGTTTCAAAGAAAATTCACCTGAGGCAAGGTGGTACGTTGCCATATGCGCAGGTGGCAACTCTTCGCATTCCCATCGGAGAGCTTTTGCTTCCGACGCGAACGCGAAGTTTTTTCGCCGAATATAAAGTGGTTTTTCTCCGGCAATATCTCGAGCAAGGGTTATGGTATGACCATCATAGAGCGCAAAGGCAAACATACCATTTAGTTTTTGCAGACAATCAGCACCCCATTCTTTCCAGCATTTTAGAAGCACTTCTGTGTCAGATGTGGTTCGAAATAGGTGGCCTCTTTTTTTAAGTTCTTCCCGAAGCTCTACATAATTAAAAATCTCCCCATTAAATGAGAGTGTGAGATTGCCTTCCTGGAACGGAAAGAGATCAGATGAAACCAAGTCAATAATAGCGAGCCGTCCCATGCCAACACAAAACTTCCCATCATTAATTTGGTTTATTCCGTCTGGCGTGCGATGTTTCATTGTCCGAAGCATCTCTACCACGTCGTCTGGGTTTGTAGCTCCCGCGACTGAACACATATAAGTTCACTTTATGGTATTGCCATTGTGGCGTCAATTAACAAGCGTCTTGACAGTGAGTAGAATTTCTGATAGTTCTGTATAAAACATTTAGGAGGTGTGCATTGATAAATCTCATGGAATTATTGTTGTGTTTGGTAAGGGTCATGGCCGATGATGTGCCGGATCAAAAACCTGATGCGGCTTATCTTGTTGGTGAGACGATTGATAATGCGTCGTCCGTTTTATTGCGTGGCGCCCAACTTTGGAAACAGGGACTTGTTCCAAAAATTGCGATTCAAAAAGGTGGCGAGGGGTTTGGCTATTGCGGTTACGAGTATTCTCGAAGGCAGCTTTTACTGGGTGGAGTTCCAGCAAACCATATAATTCCCATGCCAATTCTTTCCGAGTTTGAAGAAGGGAAAATCGTACATATGGCAATGGATCTGAAATGGCGTCGTGTGTATATTGTGGCTCCGCCGTTTCATCAGTTGCGATCGTTTATCACTGCGGTAACGGCAGCTGACCATGCATACCCTGAGCTCAAAATCTATAATTATGTTGGTGTGCCGCTTTCCTGGAAAAAACCAGCGATTCATTCACAGGGCACGTTCAGTGGAAACAGGATAGAACTCTTTTTAGGAGAAATCCAGCGAATACAGACATACCAGGAAGCAAGTGTGAAAGCTCCTCTCACGCCACTTGTTTCTATTGAGCGCGCGCTTGCCTATCTTGACCAGCGGGATGTTTGACAGAAAAATGGATGTGTAGGATGAAATATGCATTGCTTGTGGTTGATATGAATATTGGGTCATTCGACCCCAATTCACGCGGAGGTATATTGCATCTGGTAAAGGAACATCTTATCTCGTGCATAAACGAACTTGTTGTAACCTTTAGGGTGGCAAATCTTCCCGTTATTTTCATAACTCAACGATATCGTGATGATCTAACGGATGCTTTGCCTCTCCAAAGGAAGAGGGGAGATAAGACATTTGTCGATAGCTCGGTTGGTTGGCGTCTACTACCAGAGCTTGATGTATCGGCTCATGATTTCTATGTCATTAAGAAAGGTTATGATGCCTTTTGTGGTACGGATTTGGATTCTATTTTACGGAGGCAACAAGTCACAAGCTTGGTCATCGCAGGTGTTAATACATATGCTTGCGTTCTACAAACGACCATGGGGGCCTGTGAACGTCTCTATGACCCTATCCTTTGGTCCAAAAAAGGAATTGCCGCATCCTTGCCGCAATTTGAACAAAATACGATTGACTATATGGTGGCAAAGCCAGGCCAGTTTGGGCTTGTCGATGGTCTCCTGTCAAATGAAGAAATTATTGCTCTTTTGAGTTAATACGTAACACCGCGGACGGGTCCTGTCTGCGGTTTTTATATGCTTGCAAAAGCATATATGTGTTTGTATTATAAAACCATTATATGTCAGAATTCACGGAAACAATTACCGCACAGGAAAATGGCGTAAATACCACATATCATTTTCTTGCAAGGGTAGAGGAATTGAAAAAAGATGGTCAGCTTACACGCTGGATTGCCGATCATGATATCTTGTTGTATGAGCATGAAGGCGAAGTAAAGGCAATTAGTAACGTCTGTCGTCATTTTGGCGGGCCGGTAGGTTTTCATAAGGCGAAAGGCGGTAAATTTACCTGTCTGTGGCACAATTGGGAGTATTCCTGCAAAAATGGTGCATGTCTTTCACATCCCGGTTTGTCTTTGCGTACCTATCCGGTAAAAATTATAGAACAGAACATTTACATAAATTTACTTGGATAGGCATATGAGAAAAATAACACTTTCATGCGTATGCGAAGCCCAGGCAGATTGTCCCAAAGAGGTACTGTTGTGGAATTATTATGATCATGAGCATTTGGTGGGTACGCACTATAAACACTACAGTGAAGTGCGTATTTTAGCCGAGCGTGATGATTGGGCATTGGCGTATCATAAAAAACGTATGCCATTTTTACCTATTTCCACAACGGGGGTGGCATTCCGGTATATTGATAAAAATGTGATGAAAACATTTCACAAGGATGCAATTGGTCTGATGCTTGAACAAGACACTGAATTTTTTGATCTTCCACAAAATTGTAGCAGGGTGCGGGTTACCTATCGGGTGCATGTATATCCGTTGTTCAAATTTTTACAGCCGATTTTTGACAGATTATTTCGGAAGTGGTTTACGGAGGTGTGGGCGGAAGATATGCCCATGCGCCTCCGCCGCTGGAAAGTTTATAATCTTGGATTTAAAGATTTTGAAGGTATTGAGTATATTAATAAAAAACTTCCAAAGCCTTTGCGTATGGAAGTGCCACCCTATGAATTTCGTCCGCCGCTGGTAAGTTTGTCAAAAGTAAAATCATTGGAGGGGGAAGCACGGCCATTTGGCCGAAGTGTTGAGCTTGGGTATGATGAATAACATATGAAGTGCAATGTGTGTGATACAGGGGAGATGCGTTCATTTGTATTGGGTGTGAAAGATTTTGAGTATGAAACATATCACCCAGTAGATTATGAAAAATGTGCTGCATGCGGAGTCTTGATGCAAAACCCTTTGCCGCCTGCATCTTTGGTACCGACGTTTTATCCAGCAACTTATCGCAATTATCTCAAGGAGGATGGTGCGCTTTTTTCTTTTTTGAAGTGTGCGCAGGAATATTTGTTTGTGCGTTTTCTTGAGAAAGAAATGGAGGCTAATCGCGGCATACAGATTTTAGAAATTGGTTGCGGAAACGGAGCGCTTCTTCGGGCGCTTGGGCGAAGAGGATTTACAAATCTTTCTGGATGCGATTTTTCCGGTAGCACGTGGGAAGAGCCGTATATCCGGTTTCGAGCGACAAATGTAGAAACCGAATTCCCTTTTGAAGAGCAGTTTGATGCTATTCTCATGGTTAATGTGATTGAGCATTTTTTAAATCCAGTTGCGGTGTTGGAAACATGCCGGGATCATTTGACTCCAGGCGGAAAACTTATCATTATTACGCCACACGCCGATTCTTTGGCGTTGAGGGTATTTGGATTATATTGGGCCGGGTTTCATGCGCCTCGGCATGTGTATGTATTTACAAAAAAATCACTGGAAGCAATAGCGGAGAAGCTGTATTTACAGAAGAGAACTTTTTGTTTTACGGCAGATGTTGGACAGTGGTCTCTTTCTGTACAAAACATCTTGCAAAATAAGGTATGGGCAAGGACTACGCTTACGAATGGCCTTGCGTGGTATGTGGCGGTAGTAAGTATGGCATGCATTCCTATCGCTTTTTTGCAAAATCTGATGACCGTACGGGGCGCAGGCCTGTTTTATGTATTTGAGAAGCATAAGTGACTCCGAACTTTTATGTTGTTGAGCGTGGCGATATTGCGGGGGAGACCTTTTCTGCCACAAGGGTGCGATAATGAATGCGCCAATAGAATATTGTTTTAAGGTTGCACCAGGATGTCTTAAATAACGTGCGGGCAACAAACGGGGTGCCTCGTTCTCGTTTCCGCCACCCTACATGCACTTCAATCATGCGCCCACCCGCATGTTTTGTCTTGATCATTATTTCGGGGTCGATGAAAAATTCCCGTGATTCTAAGGCAAGTTTTTCAGCAAATGACCGTTTGAGAATTTTTGGTGGACCGTCAATGTCCCATCCGGGAAGGCCGAATAGGATTTTTAACAGAATGGTTTGACAGCTAGCAAGTACGGCGCGATGCCAACCGTCACTTCGGTGCGTGCGGCGTGGTTTTACAATATCAACGTTTGTTTTTTCCATTACGCGGTAGGTTTTTAGTAAATCCGCCGGGTCTACCTGACCATCCCCGCTCATGATGGTAAGCAAATCCATTGTTGCTGCTTTAAAGCCAGTTATTACAGCAAGACTGTACCCTCGCTCCGGAAGATAGATTCCTTTTACGCGTGGATTCTTCTGTGCGAGCTTACGAATTAACTCCTCGGTTTTGTCGGTGGAACCATTGCTTACGCATATAATCTCGTACGGAATGAGCGCGACCTGAAGCGCTTCGCTGATTTCAACAACTACCGGTTCCACATTTTCTTCTTCATTCAAAAGCGGAATAATGACAGATAACGATTTTCGTGATGTACACATAATGTTTACTGGAGTTTACAAAAAACACTATACCATATAGTATGGGGCTTTATGAAGAAGCTGCCGTACATACTCGCTTTTGTGTTCCTGGTTCTGGGTGCCGGACTTATTGCATTTTCCTATATTCCACGGCCGTTGATTACAAACCCTTCTGTGCGGCATTTTTTACCTGCGTGGCGTTCAGTTCAAAAACTATTTGACCCTTCTGTTTTGTACTATCAATTCTACGCGCCGCAGGTTCCTGGGTATATACTTTCGCTTACTGAGCAAGATCTTATTGAATTGCAATTATCGCTTCCGCGTACATTTGGCGAACTTTTGAGCGAAAAGACAAAAGAAGTAAAGGTTCGCGGTACATTATCCGATGGAGTGTCTAGATATGACGCGCGGGTTTGGTATTATGGTTTAAACCCTGTTCACTGGGAGGCAAAGAAAAAATCATGGCAAGCAGAGTTTGTTGATGAATCACCTTTTGATGGTATGCCGGTAGTTAATTTTATTGTTCCGGAGGATCGCGATTGGATAGCATCCGCGTTTAATGCGTATCGGGCCGAAAAATTCGGCATATTTACGCCACGCGTGTCATTTGTAAATCTCCAGGTAAACTCACAGCCCGCCGGTTTTTATGTGCTTGTAGAGGGGTGGTCACCTGAACTGTTTTTGCGGAATGGCAGACAGGTAAAAGGTGCTTACGTATACTGGCTGATGGATATGCCATCAGCGAATTTTTTTGATAGTGATCTAGGGGATGTGTCTCTTTTTTGGAAGGAGCAGTTCCATATTTTGCCGGAGTTTGATCCTCTCATTGGCTTTTTGCAGATTCGCATGGAAGGACGTGATCCGGAAATGGAAGTAAAGAACTATATTGACATTGAGCAATATGCGCGGGTCACGGCTCTTATGATGTTGTCATCAAACAGCGCTGAACCTATTAATATGCGCCTTTATTTTAACCCACAAACGGAGCTATTTGAGATAATTCCATCTGATGATATTTCGGTGTTTTGCCCGGAGTCATTATCTTCCGCAGGAGATGCGCAGTTTTTACACTCATTCATGGTATTTAAAGACGTGGAAGACCGCGCCCGGCAGATTGTAAAGGAATATACTGCCGACGAAAAAAATTTGGAGGAAGACTTAGCTTATTTTGACATGCTGTGGAAGTCTACACGCATAGATGTGTATCGTGATACAACAAAACAGCACACAAAGCGCCAAGTGGAAAATTCTATCTCAACAATGCGCGACTGTTTGGCGCAAAGTTTCCATGCAGCCTCTCTACGGTAGCACTACATATCCAATTTCAGGTTTGCCTGCAGGCGTAGCGTTTTTTTGTATAACGCGGGCATGCCAAGCACAGAGGATGCTTTTGCTAGTATAAAACTAATCAGATATTTCATATGGAATGGCTGAGCAGTAATTGCTTTCCAGAGAAAGGGAAGCGCGTTGTGCAGATTTCCGCGAAGTGCGTTGGTGTGGCCTATGGTAAATGCGTGGCGTGCGTAGATGGCAGGCATTGTTTTAAAAAGCTCCTCATGTTTTATGAAAATTTTTTCACGTCCCCGAAGTCTTTTTTCGGGATTATTCGCGATGCTGTCGCTTAGCACCACGCCTTTTGTAAGAACTTCCGGCAGAAATACAAACTGTGTTTTTGCGGAGGCGCGTATCCAGAATTCCCAATCCTGAAGCGCAGGAATGGATTCATCAAAATAGCCTGCGTTCTCGAACACATCCTTTTTCACAAGCGCCATCTGCATGCTTATGAGGTTTACCTCCAGAAGCATTTTTTGGAAATTGTGTGCGGGAACAGGAACATCCGGGAACACCGTAATGCGACCATTGCTGTATGTGCGTTCGTATTGGGAGTATACTACCCCTGTTTCCGGCGCGGTTGTAGAAAAAACTGCAAGTTCCCGCTCCAGTTTTTGCAGCATCCATACATCGTCTGAGTCAAGGTTTGCAACAAATGCGCCCCGAGCTTCCCGTATGCCGGTGTTCCGCGATGCCGCAAGTCCTTTGTTGTGTTCATGCCGCACGTATCGTATACGCGGGTCCGTGTATGTTTGCACAAATTCCTTGGTGTTATCTGTGGATCCGTCGTCTACCACGATAAGCTCCAAATTTGCATAGGTTTGCCCAAGAACGCTTTTTATTGCGTCCCCAAGTATGTATGCTCGGTTATAAGTGGGCAGTACCACGCTTACAAAGGGTTTTTCAGTTTCGTATGTCATAGATAAAATATGCATTATTTGAGAACACCAGCGGATACTGTTTAGGAAAAGCGACCGGCGTTTCAGAGATCACATAATCAATTTTATATGTCTGTTTTATCTGATTAATAATCAACGGTTTTTTTTGAAGTTCGTATATAAGGTTGTATTTCCGTTTCCATTCAAACGCAACTTCCCGATCTTTATCATAAGGAACTACGCCGCCCTCCTTGTAGGTGGTAAAAATGGAACGAAGGCAAGCAACTCGGAATACTTCAGGGAGCGGATGGGAGACAAAGGGTTCTACAATAAAAATACTGTCTTTTGGGGTATGTGTTCCAATCCACGCGCATGCATCCTGGTAGGGTTTGTTTACGTAATATGCCGGATATATGGTGAAGAATGGAACTGAATAGAGTGACGCAGCTATGAATATCGGCACTATGAGGGACACAACATACTGAACGGTGCTTGTAGATGATATGTCTTTTTTTGCATAGAAATATAATGCTATTCCGAACCCCCCCAGGAGAAATGCGTAAAATCGTATCACGGCATTGATATCGCCATAAGACAAGGAACGTTGGGTAACGGCTCCGCTCAGAAATCCAAAAATCATCACCGCAAAAAGAGAAATAATATTTTCTCTGTGTTTCGGGAAGTACGGCAGGGCGCGCCCATACCAGAGTATGACTAACGGCGCCAGGAATATAAGAGACTGCTCCCGTAGGAATAGAAAGTCTCCTTTAAATAAAAACCATAGTATCACAGAGGAAAGAAACGTGTTTTCCAGAATGCGGTTCTGATTTGTCTCCACATGCCAAAATGCCCATATGCCGACAATTAATGGTGCAAAAAATGATATGAGCAATAATCCGCGCTGGAGATTTAATTTTACAATACCATAAAAGGATGTAAGTTCTCCTATCACAGCGCCCGCCAGTAGGCACAAAGGGGCAATGACAACAAGAATTAAAAATATATTTCGCTTATCCGTGTTTGGCAGTAGTTCCTTCAGCCGCAGCAGCGGCATGCCAAGGAGCAGTATCCAGCTGGCAAGCGAGATGTAACTTCTGATATCCCAAAACGCAAAAAAAGCGGGGGCATTACGCGGATTTGCGAGTTGTTTCCATTCTTCGTCTATACGCAGAAAAAAAGAATCTGTGACACCGGTATCACGCAACAATATGAAAGAGACAGCTCCCAAGAGTGGGAAAAGTCCTACAAGAATAGAAGACAACATCGTATGTGTCCGTGGGGAAATAAGCTGTTTTAACGTAAGAAGGCCGTGAACTGCAAAAAATGGCAATGCAGAGATGGCATGTAGCATAAATGCAAATATGAGAGGAATACCCGACAGAACTTGCCACCCTGAAAGATAGAGTGCGATATAAACTAAGCTAAGGGTTACTGAGAACTGGCGATAGGTGAGTATTTTTTCAAGGGTGGTATGTCCGGTGCCTGGTATAAAAAAGGGCAGGAGAAAAAAAAGAAGGATAAACGCAGAGCGCGTTCGGTTTTCTGTAAAGAAGAAAATAATATGATACAGTGCCGTAAAAAAAGAAATACGAAGGATAAAGGATAATAAAAAAAGAACCCATACAAGTGGTATGCCCATCTGCACAAAGAAACGAAGCACATCATCTACTAAAGACCATTCCGTACTTAGCATGCGCGCGTGCGCCAAATCTTGAGAAGAAAAAAGGGACGGATCAAGAGATTGTAATAGGGGTGGCAGAAACATGGTTTGATCCGCGGAAAAACTGTCGTAACCAGGGGCTACTACCAAAGAAAAAAATGTGAGTGTTGATATAAAGATTAAAAGGAAAAAACGTGTTTCAACAATTTGTGGAAAGTAATCCATGTTGTTTTTTACACGATTATTTACGGGCAATAATCCAGACAGTAAGGGGAAATGCGGGATCGTTGCGCGAGGCAAGTATACGGATTGGGTGCCAGTGAAATACAGGGACTTTCCAGTCCCGAGTGCCATCGTAAAGAAAAAATAACGCATGCGCCCAGCGATTACCCCAACTGCCGCATATGACAATTTGCGAAAAATTTCGGCAGAGATAACGAAGACCGTCTGGTGTAAACCGCCACATGTCTTTCGGTCCCCAATGGATCGGATGAATACAAACGGATGTGTGGATTGCAATGCCTTCCGGTTTTAATACACGGCGCGATTCTTCCACCGCCTGATAAGGGTCCCCTTCGATATGTTCCAGCACCTGGTCGCTTATGACGACATCAAACGTACTATCAGCGTAAGGTAGTGAGAGCATGTTAACATCAGGGTATTGTGTTTCCGTAATACTTGCGTCTTTGGCGATTATTACACGATCAAGTATAAGGTTTTTGGATCCGCGGAAATATTTTAGGCTGTCTATCCCCAAAATAGTTCCTGTAAGCGGGAGAGGAAGCGCGTCAAAAATTTCTTTGTACATAACGTGGCGGGTGATGCGCATATTATGTGAATTGCATATTTAGGTGTGTTTGTGCCCACATACCATCTATTATTTTGGAAGGATAAATGTTTTGTTGCAGGTAGACAATATAATGTTTGTGAATGGAGTATTACTTGTTGATGTTATAAACGTTTCAATACTCTGCCGCATCGTTGCCGCTCATAAGTTCTACTGCTTCTACGGAGTTTTCTTTTCGAAGCGCGTCAACGAGTTGAACAGCAGATGTATCATTAGGAAATCGGAGCCCGACGGTAAACTCACGCAACTGGTTTGGAAGTGTTTTAATGCTAACAATATGCCGTGTAATAGTGTAGGTGCCAAAAGACGCGTGCATAAGGGGGTCAAATGGCTCTCGCGCTACAATCAAAAGAAGGTGGCCTCCTTTTGAAGCTGATCCAAAGTTGATTTTATCAAAAAAGAGAATAATAAGCGTAATGAGCACCGTGCCGATACCTGCTACGACATAGTTGTTTGTTCCACCAGCAACGCCGATGGCAAGTGCAAAAAATATAAACGCGATGTCGCGTGTCTCTTTTACAATAGTGCGGAATCTGATGAGTGAAAATGCTCCTAAGAGAGCAAACGCTCCTACAATGTTTTCCGCAATGACCATCATAATGATGGTGGAAATCAGACCCATTAAAATCATGGTGATGATAAAGGATTGCGAGTAGGAAAGAGCGCGGTGCGTTTTTTTATACGCCCAAGAGATTATTAGTTCGAGTACCAACACAAACAGTATGTTGAAAATAACAATTGCTGCGTTTACTTCTGTCTCCGCAATGAATAAAAAATTGTTCATACAATATGCGTTCTTTTAATTATCTTGGTAATGGGTTATACGTTCGGAGAGCTTCCACCGAGTTGGTGTATTTCGAAAATGAAGCTCGTTGGAGCCCGCATCGCGTTATAAGAGATTTTAACCAGGAAGGAATGAGGGTAGAAAATTTTACCTCTATGACGGTAGTACCCGGATAGACCCATGTCATAGCAGGAGAATAGCATAAATCGGAGGAGAAGCAAGCTTTTATATCACTATCAAGGGTAATACGGAGATCGGATGAGCCGGGAACGATAAGAGGTACTCGTTTGTATTGTACAGCAACATGCGGGCGCATGTTCTGCCGTATGATATCCTCTAGTAACTCTGCGCCATAGCGGGAATCTTTGTAGAGGGCGAGCATGTGGGCGCGCGATCCTTTGAGAAGCTCTTTGTAGTGTTCAAACGGAATGCATATTCTTTTTTTGGCAACATGCATGTCACGTTTTAATTTTTTCTCAAGCCAGATTTCATCCGTTTTCTGGGTGAGTATGTCTTCATACACACGGATGCGTATTTTTTTACGATTTAGAAAACCACCTGCTTTATCATAATAATCATCCCGGAGAGGTGAATCGAAATACAAACTGTTTACGGTATAAAAATGATTGCCATGTTTTTGGACGCTTGGATCAAGCTCCATCCCATATTGAAGAAGCGTGGGCAGAATGCTTTCTGTCATATAATCAGGCAGGGGGTATTTAAATTCATATCGATTAAAAAGTTGGCTCATATGTTTTGCTGGCTTATGTAGAGTTTTTTTTGGCAAGAAACGATTCCAAGTACATAAAGACTTCAGGCATTAGTTTGTTTTTCCATGTTTCAAGGTCAAAGGTTTCTTGCGAAGGCACGCCTTCCGCGGTGGAATATTCATCTTTAAAAACTGCTGTTTTATTATTCCAGAGAGTGGTGTTTTGAAGAAACGCATGTCCGCCTTCTATGAAATGGGGTTTTTTGCGATATACTCCGAGACCTGTCTCGTTGGCAAGAAGTAGAGTATCCATAATACGCACGGCGGCATCATCTTTTACCGCGATACCAAAGGAACATCCGGCAATGATGTTGCGTTCAATAGTGATCTGGGATTTTTCCCCTGCACTGATACCTTTGTCAGTGCACCCCATAATGATATTGTCTCGCACCAGCACAGTTGAAAAACTTAAGTCCATGGCATCGCCATTTTCGCCTGTTTTTCGGAATGTATTTTTTTCAAGTATGGAGCTTGATGCAACAAAATCAAGATCAACGCTATCAGCGCCTGTGTTTTCAAACAGGGTGCGTGCTATGTGGATGTTTCCTCCATAGGCGTGTATGCCATCATCAGCATGGGAACGGGCAACGTATCCATCAAGAAATTCCAGATCCGATGCGCGTACGGAAAGAGATCCGCTGAAATACAAGCCTTGGAATAGTGCTTCATTTCCGTTTTCAATGCGGGCGTATCGGAATACGCTTGCTTCTGGTGCATTGAGAACAGCAAATACTCCCCATGGTTTTTTGGCGTCCAAGGATTGCATGGTTATGGGAGACTGTCTGGTACCGTTGCTGTAAACTGTGCTAAAAGAAAACAGAGAAACATCCGGACCGAATGCCAAGCGCGCCCCCGGATCAATTATAACAGTATATCCTTCCGGTATGATTACTGTTTTTGGAAACACATGCGTTCCTGCTGGAAGGGCGAGTGTGCGATTGTCGCGCGTGACGAATTGCGGATACTCGCGTAAAAATTGGGTAAGGGGCTTTTGGTGCGCCAGAAAAGAATCTTTGTAGCGTGCTTGGTCAAAAGGACCCGCAACAGGATAGGTTTCATTTGTAAATACGAACGCAATCGTACCTGTTTCTTCAAGCATGCGACGAAGCGTATCATAATTTTTTTCTACAATAACACGTTCTTCTTCAATGTGCCGCAGTACCGCCGCAGTCGTCTGTATTTTTTTAGTATCTTGCAAAATATCGACTCGAATCATGCGAGACAATTCGTCGTATTGCGCCAAGGCGCGGTCTTTGTGTGATTCATCTGCCAGATATTCTTGGAGCATCTCTGAAAACGCTTTGCGGAAAGCGGAGACTTGCATAGTTCTGTTCACAAGCCTGTTCAGATCTAATGGCAAATTGTCTTCCATGGCATAGAGAGCAGTATCAAACAGAATGGGCTCTAATTTGCCCGTTGCGGGATTTAAGTACCAGTTTTGGTTTGCAATATTACTTTGATGAAAGTTGCCGGAAAGAGCCGTGATAACAAGCCAGCGGTAATACATATCCATGTCTACTATGTGTGGAAATTCTCTTTCAAATATGTCAGCAGGAGCATTTGCAATGAGATCCACAAAATAAGCAAGTACATCGTTTGCCTCTGGATATGTTTTTTTAGCAAAACGATTCTCCCATATGTGCAATGAATCCGGTCGCACAAGATCTACATCACGTATATCAAGATTGATATTCGAAAATAGAGGCGCAAGACCCCGGCCGTTTTTTTCAAGCATAGATTCTTCCCACCCTTCCACGAGATGGTATATGCCCATATCCGTACCATTTATGTGTAATCGCACATATGTTACGTCAGGGCTTATAAGGCCAAGTTCTCGCGCGCGGGTGGCATTCATGGCATGGAACACCCACCCCTTGTCCTCCGGTAGGATAAGACGGATTGTGGTGCGTTCACCAAGTGGCTGTTCGGCAGGAAGGTTTATTTGCCATGATTTTTTTACTGCATTCCAATGGTTTGAAGACACGCCACGTATGCGAATATCTGCGTCATCCGTATAAAAATCTCCAGTTTGAAATTCTCCTTTTACGGATTTTTTATATTCTTCCCACATAGCTCCCACGCGCGGGTAGTCGGGGAGGTTTTCTAAGAGAGTGGTTTTATCTTTTGCGGAAAGAGTTATTTCATATAATGGGAGGTTTGAGCCGCGCAAAATGTACAATGCAATGTATGGTAGGTCTCCAATGTGTTTGAGAGAGTTCCAGGTGGGCGCGAACAGTCGTATGAGCGGGTTGGGGTTTGATGATATGATATCAAGCCGCTGTATAGTACCTGGCCAAGCCAAAAAAACAATACTGCCAAGTATCGCGATAATGATGAACCCAAGAGTTATTTTTTTTGTAAGGGAATAAAAAAGAAAATTCACTTCTTTTTGTACATTAGAAATAAGTTGGGCTTATCCTAACACGAAAGTACATCTTTATCAATGTTTATGACTGACTGCTTTCAGGTTATTTTTTCATGTATAAGTAGGTTTGGAGAGTCATGTTAAGTAGTCTTCCCCCCACACGGGCGGCAATTGCGCCCCAAAGTCCATACAATGGCACTAGAGTGATAATTGCAAGAATTTGCACAAGCGGTTCTCCAATACTGAATATGTAGATTTTTTTAATATTGCCCTCTGCTTTGAGAGCGGTGCCAAAAACACTTAATGGGAATAATACCATAGACAATGCAAATACTTGCGTGTAGCGTACTGCTTCCATGTAGTTAGGGAATAAGATTTGGAACAAAAGAGGAGCGGAAAGGATATAGAGAGCAATAATACATGCGGTAAATATGCTTGCACGGAACAGTTTACGGGGCAATGTTTTTCGGAGCATTTCATTTGATTCTTTGGTGGATGTTTTCTCGGCGAGTTTTGGCATGCTGACAGTAGCAGTTGTACCAAATAAACTTTTAAGTTGTTCAACGGGGGCGAGCGCAAACGAATATATCGCGAGTGCGGAAGGACCAAGGTATACGTACAAAATAACAGAATCAAGGTAAGTTGCTATGGTGCTCGGAATTTCCAAAGCACTTAGGCGGAATCCATAGGGGAGCATACCGGCATCATGTGTCGCGTCTTTTGGAATGGCGTGGAGTACGCGTTTTGTAAGGAGTATGTTTGGTATGGCATGTGCCAAGAGATAGGTTGTTACTAACAGACCCGTCGTGAGAAACCCAGGCAACGGAAATAGAATAAGAACACCTACCATGCTTATCATGCTTATACCGTAGATAATTTGGACGCCGGAAGAAAGGAACGTGCCTTTATGGAATGTTTTTGTGGCCGTAAAATATGTACGCCATGTTCCAAGTCCTTCACTAAACGGGACCAGGAACGATGCCACAAAAAAACTAAATGCGAGTATATCATTGTCTTTATAGGCAAAATAAAAAGCAGTACTTGCGCATGCAATGCTTATACCAAAGGAAAACAGGAATATGGTGGTGGAAGCAGTGCGGAATGCGCCAAATGATCCTCGGGCCATACTGCGGATAACAGCGGTTCCCATTCCCGGAATGGCGCATACGCCGAACATTCCGATCATGCTTAATATGTAGCGATAAGATCCGTATATATCTTTTGACATGTAATGGGCGTATAACATAGAGAGCGCAAGCGCTATGCCCATACTTATGAATTTGTTCAACGATAGCCAAAAACTTCCCTGAATAAGGTACCGCATATCAGTACGTAAAAATGCGCCGAGTGTTTTTTGGATCACGATATTTTTTTTGTGTAGCCAATGGAAGATCCTTCTCCTATGCCTAACAGCAAACCCATGTCCACACCTACAAAACAGGGAGCCTTTGAGACGAGATGTGTTTGCCACCATTGTTTATTAAAGAAGAGTGATGTAAACGGTACATCTTGCGCCTCATGGGAAAAAAAGTAACAGCCAGATGCGAGACGAGACCAAATAAACTGAAGGCATGTCTTAAGTGAAGAATATAAATCCACATCAATGAACAGTAGTTTTTTATAGAGGTAGAAGGTAATTTTTATCATAAGGCGTATTATACATTCAATTGACCCACAATGAAATCATGGTATTGTAAAGGCATAAAATGACATCATATCGCGGTATCGCGTGGGTAATTTTTATCAGTTGCGTTTTGAGTATCTTTACGGCCTGGGGAAATGGTTTTCTTTCTCATACCTTGTTTTCCGATTGGCGGGATGATGCTGAATACTATAACGCACGGGCGCTCTCCTTGGTACATACAGGTTCTCTAGGGGAAGAACAGGCGCTATTTCGTCGTCCGCCCGGGTATTCGTGGTTTTTGGCATTGGTGTATTTTTTTCATGAGAGTATTTGGGCGGCATGGACAGCACAGATAGGTCTTTTTTGCGGAATTCTTTTTTTGCTTTGGCATATAAGCGGTCGGTTTTTAAGTGGTTGGCACGCGGTGTTGCCATCTTTTTTTCTTGGCATGTACTGGGGGTTCCACGTGTATGTGTTTAGTATTGGATCCGAAATGTTTTCTGTTTTTTTGCTTTTAGTATTTTTATTTTTTCTTTTGCGATATTATGACATTCCTTTTGCGCGTTACATTGTGATTGCCGGATTCGCGGCAGGTTTGCTTGCGCTGACAAAGCCCGTGTTTTTATACGCGGTTCCGTTTTTTTTGGCATGGCTTTTGTATAATATAAGGAGTCTTAAAACACTTCGTCATGTAATTGTTTGTTTTGGAATTGTGTGCGCCATGGTTGGTGGCTGGGCGTTTCGTACGTATCTGTTTTTTGGTGAGGCACAAACAGAACGGGTGGGACATGTTATATATACGCGGGCACTCTATGGCACGCTTTCATGGGAAGACATACGTTCTCATTTAATCGCTTCTATGGCAGGTAATTATATAGCGGATCAACTTTTTCCCGGGTATGGATTAAATTCTGTTCCTCAGCGGTTAGGGGTACGGCGCATGGTCGTGTACAACGAATTACGAAATCAGGGGTTGTCGCCCGTGTTGGCAGAACAACGGTTGCTTGGCGAAGGGATTTCTTTTATAAAGAGCCACTCTCTAAAATTTACAGCGGGCGCGGTACCAGCGTTATTTGATTTAAATACACCGGAAAATTTTTCTGGGTTTCCTATAACCCCTATGTTTGTGGGCACGCGCGAGCATATTCCAGCCTGGCAAAAAATAACGATAGTACTTTTCATTCGGGTTGTATGGTTTTTGGTTTTGTTGGTGTGTCTTATGGGATGCGGGAAGTTACTTTGGGATAGTTCCCGGCGCACTGTTTTTTCTCCTTTATTTTTTTTGATTCTCTTTTTTAATGGGACACACGCGCTGATTATTATTCCGGCTGAACCGCGGTTTTTGGTGCCTGTGCTCCCTATTTACTTTTTGTGCTTTACGGTAGGTATTACATGGTGCTTGACGCGCGTTAAAAAGATGTATAGCGTAGAGGCATTATGAAGGTAGTCATTTTATGCGGCGGGCAGGGGACGCGCCTCCGCGAAGAAACCGAATATCGTCCAAAGCCGCTTGTCATGGTGGGAGACCGGCCGATTTTATGGCACATTATGAAGCTCTATTCCCACTATGGTTTTAATGAGTTTATTCTATGCCTTGGCTATAAAGGCGATATGATAAAAAACTATTTTCTGAATTATGACGAGCTGATGCATGATTTTACTCTTCAGCTTGGTTCCGGTAAAAAGGAAATCCATCACCATGCCAATAATACACCAGATTGGAAGATAACATTTGCCGATACCGGTCAGACATGCGAGACGGGAAGTCGCATTGCTCGTATTCAAAAGTATATCAGAGATGATGAAGAATTCTTTCTTACCTACGGAGATGCGGTAACAGATGTGAATATAGCGGATTTATACCGGTCTCATCGCGAAAAAGGAAAACTAGTTACTGTAACCGGCATTCAGCCGCCAAACCCGTTTGGAGTCATTGAAGCGCGTGAAGGTGTGGTGACTTCGTTTACGGAAAAACCGCAGTCGCAGGATTGGGCAAACGGAGGATTTTTTGTGTGTAATAAGCGTGTATTTGAATTTTTATCTTCTAATGGTTCTGTGATTTTTGAACAAGGACCGTTGCGAAAGATCGCCACAGAAGGTCAGCTTGCAATGTATCATCATAATAAGTTTTGGCACTGCGTGGATACATTTAAGCACTTGGAAGGGTTGAACGCGTACTACAACAAAGGCACGCGCCCCTGGATGGTGTGGGAGAATTAAAGTAACGTTTTTCGCATATCAGGATCATAGGGAGCCAGTGGCTCATCATTTGTTATTTTTTTTACAAAATCCGGGTTTGCAAGAATAAAGCGGCCGTAGCTTATCAAATCCACAAAACCATCTGCAATTTCTTTTTCTGCTTCTTTTGCCGGCAAACTTGCGCCCGCGATAATAATGTGCCGCCACAACGGACGCGCTATACGGACAATTTTTCCAGATGTGGAGTGATAAATATCCAACGTGTCACTTCGGGCACAGCTTATATCAAGGATGCGTAATCCCACGTTGTCGAGTTCAGGAACAAGGTAGGCAAGCATGGTATCCATATCGGGCCATTCATACAATACTCCTCCCATTTCACGCGAAGGGGAAATGCGGAGTGCTGTGTGTTCAGGTCCTGCAATATCAAGTACCGCTTTTACAATTTCCAACCCGAAACGACAACGGTTTTCAATTGAGCCGCCGTATTCATCGGTACGCTGATTGATGCGACTGTCAAAAAACTGGTCAATAATATATCCATGCCCGCCGTGAATTTCTACGCCGTCAAACCCTGCCAAAAGCGCTTTTTTCGTTGCGTTACGAAACATATCAACAACTTCAGGAATCTCATCATGTTCGAGCGCACGCGGAGTGACCATGGGCACCTGCATGTGGGGAGCGTTTCCTTCCGGTCGCACGGCGGAAGAAGATACCGGCAAATTCCCATTGAGGTAATCGGGGTGTGAAATACGTCCGCAATGCCACAGTTGGCAGAATATTTTTGCGCCGTGGTTGTGTACGGACTCGGTAACGCGTTTCCACGCTTCTACTTGTGCATCGGTATAGATATACGGTACACGTGGGTAGCCATCACCGCTTGGGTGTATAATGGTGCCTTCGGTAAGAATAAGTCCTACGTCGTTTGCGGCGCGGCGTTCATAATACGCGCGCATGAGGTCGGTGGGGTTATGATTTTCATCGGCGAAGTTTCGCGTCATAGCGGACATGACGATGCGGTTTTTGAGTGTAAGATTGTATTTTGAAAATGGTTCAAGCAACTTCATGAAATAGATTTTGAAAATACTCGTTTTGTAAATATTCCTCCAATGTTTCTCGCCAAGGTCTCATTCTATCCAATCCTTCCTCCTGTAGTCTTTTATTTTCCATGATGGCGCGGAGGGGTCGTTTTGCCTTTTCTTTATATTCGTTTGCGGGCATTTTTGTGATGCTTATTTTATTGCCAATGCCAAACATTTCTACCATGGCGGCGGCTAATTCAAAAAATGATGCTTCTCCGTGGCTTGCCATGTGATAGATGCCATTTTTTTTATTTTCAAGTAATAAGGTACAGTTTTCCGCGAGATCTTTTGTGTAGGTGGGTTGCCATACGCGATCACTGACGGGAATTGTTTGTATTCCTTCGTCAATGCTTTTTTTAAGATGTCGCGCGAATTTTCCCACAAAGTTTTTATCGCGTTCGCATCCGCCAAAAAACCCGCCCATTCGTATTACCAGTGCATCGGGCAACTCTTTACAGACAATTTGTTCTGCTTCCCATTTTGCTTCTCCATATACGGAAAGCGGGTGAGGGGTTGTCTCTTCCGTGATAGGATTTTCTTCGCCATCAAAGATGAGAAACGACTGCGGATAAAATAACTTTGCTCTGGTTACTTTCGCAAGTTCAATAACATGTTTTGTTCCGTCAACATGGTTTTGAAAACACACATCGCGATTTTCCTCGCAAAAATCGGCATTCACGATGCCCGCGCAGTGAATAATCCAGTCGGGCTTCCAGTCCTGTTCTGTAAGCACCGCGTCGCGGTTGGTAACATCCAACGCGGCGTGATCCATGGCATGCACGGTATATCCTTTTTCAGAAAGATGATGAGCAAACGCACTACCGAGCATACCGTTGGCTCCTGTTATAAGAACTCGTTTTCGAGTCGTATCCATGTGGATCATAGTAGCGTGTGTTATAACTCTTGACAAGACATGTTTTGCTTGGTAAAAGAGATTAGGTGTTATTTTTACAACAGAAAGGAGTAGGGATATGACTGACAAGGATTACATTGAAGAAACACAGAGGCGAGTGAATGATGACACACATGTTGCATTAGAGAATTGGAGACGAACACATGGTCTAGGTTTTGCAGAAAGAGTCGTTCAGTTTGAGAATATGGTGATGCGGATAGATAATCCATCCATAACTTCGGAGGAACGGGAGGTAATACGCGCTGTTTTACAGAAGTTAGCCGGTTGCGCTTTGCAGAAAGCAAGGCTTGGTGATCTCTATGAGCAAAAGACACTCACACAGCTTAATGTATCGTGTGAGATGGTTGGGTTCAATGATAGGGGGCAGGTGTATCTTGTTCAACGTCCATCGCGTGAAGAAAGTTCGTACGAGCCATATCCGGAGAAATGGCATGCGCTCGGCAGTGGCATTGAGCCGTACGAGGGGTGGGAGGATATTTTTGCGCGGGTTGCAAGGAAGTTTGGTAAGCAAGTGGCTCTTGCGGATATTCAGTATGTTCCACCAATAGGATATCCACCCATTGCAGAGGATCCGCCACCAAGACAGGAAGATTTCTGAAATCAAAAGTTTCTTGAGAATGGAGGTGAAGAGTGAATAAGTGCAATTTTGATTTTCGTGATGTGTTGCGGGAGATTGAGTGGGAAGATGGCAAGTTAGTGGAAAGATGGGTAGTTGGATCATATCGCCATGCGGTAACCCTTGTTTGTTCCTCGCTCGGCAGAACCAAAGGTAATTTTGCAAACGGTACATTTCCTTATTTTGCCTATGGCGAGTTGATGTCGCCAAACGGTGAATGGATAAAGTACGGAAACAACGTAGTGCCGGTGCTTCCTGATGGCAGGTTTCTGATGGTAGTGGAACAGCGACCGGTGCTTCTGCGATATCCGGAACATCCACGGATTGTCGAACATACGGGGCATCAGTTTGACCTTGGGCCATGCGGCGCACTTGAATTTCCGGGAGGCGCCTATAATCCGAGAGAATCATTCACTGCGGGAATCTTACGCGAATTGCGCGAAGAGACGGAAGTAGAGGAACAGCGCGCCAAGGTAATTCGCCGTGTTCCTGGTGTTTATCCGTTCAGTGCTGATCTTGCTTTGCAAATGACGTTTTCCGTCGTGTATCTTTCCGGTCTTTCGTTCTCAGACTATGTGGAGGATGACGGAGGGTTGCGGGTTATCGCGCTTTCCGAGGAAGAGGTTTGGCAAAACATCCACAGTGGGGTTATTTCATCGGCACAGTCGGCATTGACCGGCTGGGCGCTGTGGCAAGAAATCAGGAGCGCGAAAGAAAGCGGCATGTTTGATAGGTTGGTGCAGATGGGATATCTCGCGCTTGATGATGTCCAGATTGTGAAACCAAAGTAACTTTTATCCTACAACACGGAACCACTCGCGGTTCCGTTTTTATTTTTTATTGTCATTGAAAAACCATCTTTTGTATTGTAACGTTTAGTAAGTATGGAGGATGTATATATGTTTTTTCAGAAGCGCAGAACGGAAACAGTTTTGTTTTGTACGGCATTTCTTTTGCGCGCGGGGGTTTTTCTCCTCTTTTTTTCTCTTGCCTCATCTTCTTCATCTGGATTTCTTTCTTTGTCCGCAAAGCACCACTATCCTGATATTGGCGCCGATTCAGGAGGGTATATTAGCACTGCCCATGTGTTACTGGAAGAAGGCAGGTTTGCTTCCCCCGGTGAATCGGATCCACAAAGTTATTTGATGCCTGGATATCCTTTACTACTGGCGTTTATTTTTTCTCTCGGGGGCGATTTGCCAAGCGTTATTGTTTTGCAGGCGCTTTTGGCAGGATTTTCCGCGGTGCTTGTTTATTACATAGGAAGGCATATAGCGCCGATGGTTGGTTTGATCGCGGCATGGATTTTTGTGTTTGATCCTATCTCGATTTTTTATTCTACCACCATTCTTACCGAAACCTTTTTTATGTTTCTTATATTTCTTACCGTGTGGGTTTTTCTTCACTTGTTCAAAGGCGCGTGGGGGGGAATGGTGGTTGTAGGGCTTTTGACAGGGCTTTCGGTTTATGTTCGACCGAATGCGATTATGTTTCCGCTTGTGTTTATACTGATACTTCTTGTATGGAAAGATGGTTTGTGGACATGGAAACAGACAATTTTGCGCTGTGCCGTATTGGGGACAACAGCTTTTTTAGTCGTTTTTCCGTGGATGTTGCGCAATAAAATTATTTTTGATACATGGGATCTTACCGCAGTTGCCACTATTCAATGGTATTGGTACAACGCGCCACTTTACTATGCGCATACACAGGGCATTACGCACAATGAGGCGCTTGCTATTTTTCGCGAACGTTTGTTTGAAATAAATCCACACAAAAGCGACGAAGGTACGCTTCGCAACGCGCCCTATATGCGGCAGGTCGCGTTTGAATACTTACGAGAAGACCCGTGGGGATACGCGTGGTTCCATGTGGTCAAATCCATTCCCTTTTTTATATCCGATGGTTTGCGTGATATCGCGCGGCGGATGGGGTTGGTGGGGGAACAGCCCAATATTGGCAATTTGGTGCTGAAGGGAGATTTTCGCGCCATACAAGTCTTTTTTTCGGAACACACACTTGCAGTGGTTTTTCTCGCGGGGGGTGTCATTTTCTGGAGTATGATTACGGTGGGAATGATTGTGGGAATGATTGCGGGTCATATGTTGTCTATTGGCGGCAAACGCGTGTTATATGTAAGTGTGGGCATTGTGTTCGGTACCATGCTTATTGCCGCGGGTCCGAACGCAAGCGCGCGGTATCGTTTAAGCATAAGCCCGTTCATGTTTATTGCGGCTTCATACGGTTTGTTGCAGTTGCGTGAATGGGTAACATATCGTACAATAATTTCGCATGAATCAGACATATTGGAAACATAAAAATGTCTTTGTGACGGGTGGCACGGGGCTCTTGGGTTCCTGGCTTGTTACGTTTTTGGCGGACGCAGGTGCGAATATAACCGTTCTTGTGCGTGATGTGGTGCCCAAATCAAACCTGTATCGTTCTGGATATATCAACAAAGTGAACATGGTGCGCGGAGGGCTCGAAGATTATACGACTCTTGAACGTGCCTTGGGAGAATATGAAATTGATACGGTATTTCATCTAGGCGCCCAGACGATTGTGGAGATTGCGAACCGGAATCCTCTCTCCACATTTGAGTCAAATATAAAGGGCACGTGGAACATATTGGAAGCCGCGCGCCGGAGTCCGCTGGTGCGCAAAGTTGTAACCGCTTCATCCGACAAGGCATATGGTATTCATGATCAATTACCCTATAGCGAGGATGCGCCGCTTAAAGGCAGTCATCCATATGATGTCTCAAAAAGCGCGGCTGATTTAATTGCGCATACCTATTTCAATACGTATAAATTGCCCGTTGCGATAACGCGGTGCGGCAATTTTTACGGCGGGGGAGACTTGAATTTCAACCGCATTGTGCCGGGCACTATTCGTTCCGTACTACAGGGAATACCTCCCGTGTTACGGTCGGATGGTTCCATGATCCGTGATTATTTTTATATCGAAGACGCCGCGCATGCGTATCTGACGCTTGCCGAGAAAATGGATGATGAGCGTATTCACGGACACGCGTTTAATTTCAGCAATGAAAACCAAATAAGCGTGCTGGATCTTACGAATAAAATTCTTGCGCATATGGGCAGTACTCTTCAGCCGCATGTTCTTGCTACGGCAACGCATGAAATACCGCATCAGTATCTTTCGGCCGCGAAAGCAAAAACCACACTTGACTGGCAACCACGCTACACGCTTGATGAAGGGTTGCAGAAGACAATAGCTTGGTATAGGGAATTTTTTCAAAATTCATGAATGTACTTATAACCGGAGCAACTGGTTTTGTCGGCGCTAATCTCGCGCATCGGCTTGTGAAAAAAGGAAACAAAGTACATTGCGTAGTTCGCCCAAAATCGGATATGTGGCGTATTCGTTCTATAAAAGAAAAGATAGTTACACATAATGCAGATCTTTCAGACGCGCGCGCGATAGAGCGTGTGGTAAAAAATGTTCATCCTCAGGTCATATATCATATGGCGGCGCATGGGTTATTTCTAAAACAAGAAGAGGCCCATCAGATGATAAGCTCTACTATTTTAGGGACGGTGCATTTATTTGAAGCGTTACACAAGTGCAACAATGTTGGTAAAATTATCAGCATGGGAAGTTTTGCGGAATACGATCCTACCATGATTCATATTTCCGAGCAATCACGTTTACAGCCCGCAAACGCGTATGGAGTTTCTAAGGCATCGCAAAGTTTTTTTGCCCAATATTACGCGCGGTTTTATAAAATGCCGATCGTTATTATGCGACATGCGCTTCTCTATGGCGCGTATGAAGAAGCACGCCGGCTAGTTCCTGCTGCCATGTTGGCGCATATGCGTAAGGAACCTCTCAATCTTTCTTCACCGCGTCCTAGGAAAGATTTCCTCTTTATGGAAGACGCGCTCGATGCTCTAGAACTAGTGGTTAAAAAAAATATCGCACCCGGAGAAATTATCAATATAGGAACAGGCATGGAACATACCGTGCGTGATGTTATTACAATGGTACAGCGCGTGTCGGGCGTGCGAGTACCGTTGCGGTGGGACGCGCTAGAACGTCGGCAATGGGATTCACCGCGGCGGCATGTGTTTGAAACAACACAAACGCGGATTCTTCTTCATTGGCGCCCGCGGCATACTTTGGAAAAAGGAATACAAAAAACATGGGATTGGTTTCGAAATAATCATCATCTGTATGAGTAAGGAAATTCTTATAACAGGCGCGACTGGTTTTATTGGAGCAAATCTTATTCGTCACGTGCTTTTAGCGGGTGATAATGCCCATATTGTTTTGCGCAAAGGCGCTAATGCGTGGCGCATAAAAGATATGTTACCTCGCGCGATTACGCACGCGATAGATATGCGTAATATAAAAGACGTGACGCGGGTGGTGCGGCAGATAAATCCTCATCGTGTATTCCATCTTGCTTCTTACGGTGCGTATCCGTTTCAGGCGGATGTCGCGGAAATGGTGCGTACCGATGTTGGCGGCACGTACGCGTTACTTCAGGCCGCGCGCACTGTTGATCGGCTTGAAGCATTCATCTCCGCGGGAAGCTCCACCGAGTATGGGTTTAAAGATCATCCTATGCGTGAGACAGACACCTTAGAACCAAATACGGCATATGGAGCGGCAAAGGCATCACAAACGCTTTGGAGCCAGTTCTTTGCGCATGCGTATGGTTTGCCGGTGGTTGTGGTGCGACCATCGCTTGTGTATGGATATTATGAAGAGCCCACGCGTTTGATACCATCAGCCATTGTAGCGCACATACGGAACAGACCGCTCTCATTATCGTCACCATTTCCCAAAAAAGATTTTGTTTTTATAGAAGATGTGTTAGATGCTTGTGATATACTTGCGCGTAACGCAAAAACATATACAGGAGAAATTTTTAATATTGCTTCAGGTACCGAGTATTCCGTAGGTGAAGTAGTTATGCTAGTACGCCGTCTTATGAAGCGTACTATTCCGTTTGAGTGGGGCGGACATGAAGGGCGTATTTGGGATACTGATACGCACTGGGTAGATGATGTTTCCAAAGCGGAAAAACGCATGAAGTGGCGCGCAGCGCATTCGTTTGAAGAAGGGTTGCTAAAAACAATTCAGTGGTTTGAAAAAAATCATACTGTATACCCATGATATCAAAACAACAGCTTCAAAAACTGCATAATATCGCGGTAGATGTACGCATGGATATTGTAACCATTTCCAGCAATGCAAACATTTACCATATTGCAAGCGCGCTCTCGCCGGTTGAGCTGCTGGTTGCTTTGTATTTTCATGTAATGCGCATTGATCCCAAGCGTCCGCAGTGGTTATTGCGAGATCGCTGTATTTTAAGCAAAGGGCATGGAGGCGCTGCGCTTTTTTCGGTGCTTTCACGGCGGGGGTTCTTTCCGCAAAAAAAACTTTTTACCTTTTGTAAAGATGGAAGTACATTACCAACGCATCCCATGGTGCAGTCGGCATCAGGTGTGGAGGCAACAACAGGATCATTGGGACATGGGTTGCCGATAGGTATTGGCATGGCGCTTGCTATACGGAAAGAAAAAAAGAATAATTTGGTATTTGTGATACTCTCGGATGGAGAATGCGATGAGGGCTCTATATGGGAAAGCGTGTTGTACGCGGGACATCACCAGTTAGGGAACCTTACGGTGTTTGTGGACTACAATAAAATTCAAAGCTTTGGAAGAACGGCTGACGTGTTGGACCTGGAACCGCTTGCAGATAAGTTTCGGGCGTTTCGGTGGCATGTACAGGAAGTGGACGGACACTCCATTTCCGCAATTACCCAAGCAGTGGAAGTTGCCAAAAAAGAAAAAGGAAAACCAAGCTGTATTATTGCGCACACGGTTAAAGGCCGTGGTGTTTCCTATATGGAAGATCAGCTGGAATGGCATTATCGATCTCCGCAGGGAAAATTGTTAGATCAAGCATTACGGGAGCTGGAAATTCAAAAAGAATTATGAGACAGGCATTCATAGATACCTTATATGCGCTTGCTGCGAAAGATAAAAAGATCATTCTTATGAACGGCGATTTAGGTTTTTCGGTTTTGGAAGGTTTTATGTCCGCCTATCCCGATCGTTCGTACAACATGGGGGTTGCAGAGGCAAACATGATAGGCGCGGCGGCCGGATACGCACGAGAAGGATATACGGTTTTTGTGTATTCTATTATTCCATTTGTTACCATGCGGGTGTTTGAGCAGGTGCGGAACGACATAGCCATGCAAAATGCTAATGTAAAGATTGTAGGAGTAGGCTGTGGTTTTACGTACGGTCAGCTAGGCCCTACACATCACTCGGTGGAGGATATCGCGGTTATGCGGAGCATTCCAGGAATGACAGTTGTGTGTCCAGGGGATCCGGCAGAAACCCGCGAGGCAACCAAAACACTGGCGCGCATGCGTGGTCCGGCATATCTTCGGATTGGCAAAAGAGGTGAACCGGAAGTGCACGCGGGCCGGGTGGCGTTTCAGTTGGGCTCGCTTATTCCCGTTTCAGAGGGAAGTGATTGCGTGCTATTCGCGACAGGGAATATGTTGAAATCAACCGTAGATGTTGCAAAAATGCTCCATAAACAACGCGTGTCTGCCGCTGTTGTATCGGTACCCACAGTAAAACCGCTGGATGCGCAGGCAGTGTCTGCCTCATCGAGGGGCAAAAAAGGTGTTTTTACATTGGAAGAGCATTCTATTATAGGGGGGCTTGGATCCGCGGTTGCTGAAGTGCTGGCGGAGCAGAGTATCCACGTGCCGCATTTTCATCGGTTCGGGGTGCTAGACACGTTTACGTATCGCGCGGGTTCGCAGGAGTACTTGCGAAGTTTGCATGGTCTTACACCTCTACAAATCACAAAAAAGATTTTACAAATTTTTAAAAAGGCGTAACATAGGAAGATATGCGCGTACCTTATGCACAATCTGTTCACGGGAAAGAAGAAATAAAGGCGGTGATTGATGTTCTTCGCGGGAATACGGCGCTCGGGGCAAAGACTGCTGAATTTGAGCGCCGTATCGCGCGCCTCTTTGGCAAAAAATTTGGCATTATGGTAAACTCCGGCTCTTCCGCGAACTTGCTTGCGGTCGAGCTTATGAACTTACCCGTGGGCTCGGAAGTTATCACACCTCTTCTTACGTTCAGCACGGTGGTGGGGCCGTTGGTGCAAAAAGGGCTTATTCCCGTTTTTGTTGATGTGGTTCCTGGAACATATATTGCGGATATTGATCAGATAGAGCATGCCATTAGCAAAAAAACTCGTGCGTTGTTTATTCCTTCGCTTTTGGGGAATGTACCAGATTTAAAGCGTTTGCGTGCCATTGCCGATACACACAAGCTTTTTTTGGTGGAAGATTCTTGCGACACATTGGGCGCGCGGCTTTCCGGAAAACCAACCGGCATCTATTCAGACATTACTACAACCAGTTTTTATGGTTCGCATATTATAAACGGCGCGGGCGGTGGTGGCATGATTATGGTACACGACAAACACCTGGCCGGTAGGGCGCAGGTGCTTCGCGGCTGGGGGCGCGCGTCATCTCTTTTGGGCGAATCAAAAGCGTCGGAGAATTTAGCAAAACGATTCCAAACGAATGTAGATGGCGTGCCATATGACGCAAAGTTTGTGTTCAGCGAAATGGGGTATAATTTTCTGCCGCTTGAATTAAGCGCGGCGTTTGGACTTGTACAGTTGAGGCGTTTACCGGTATTTACCAAAGTACGCAACGCGTCATTTGTCCGTTTACGCAAGTTTTTCTCGCAGTACGAACAATTTTTTATTTTGCCCGACAACTCTCCTTTATGTAAAACAAATTGGCTTGCGTTCCCGCTTACCATTCGTGAGGATGCGCCATTTTCCCGCAGAGATATCTGCACACATCTTGAGAAAAATGATATTCAGACGCGTCCGGTGTTTACCGGCAACATTTTGCGCCAACCAGCGTTTCGCGCTATTCCTCACAAAAAAGCTGTGCAACAGTATCCAACAACAGAACATATTATGCGCGGTGGATTCGTATTAGGATGTCATCAGGGGCTTTCTTCAAAGCAAATTGAGTACATGGAAGATGTGCTTGAGAAATTTTTAGGGAAATACATATAATGCCTTTTCTTATTGATAAAAAAATTTCAGTTGTTATTCCTTGTTACAACGAAGAATCAAATATTTCTCCGCTGTACGAACGTCTTTCAAAAACGCTTCAAAATATAACACCACGCTACGAGCTTATTTTTGCCGACAACAACAGCCGCGACCGCACGCGCGCGGTTTTGCGCGAGCTGGCACAACAAGACAACTGTGTAAAAGTAATTTTATTTGCGCGCAATTTTGGCCATTCGCAATATGGCTATTCCGCGGGCATGGAATACGCAACGGGGGACGCTGTTATTTTAATGGAAGCAGATTTGCAGGATTCTCCGGAAATCATTGCCGACTTTGTAAAAAAATGGGAGGAAGGATTTGATGTGATATATGGCGTGCGTCCACGGGCTGCAGGAACTATTCTCTCTCGGTTTTTTCGGCGCTTATTTTATAGATTGTTTCATAAGCTGTCGTATCTTGATATTCCATTTGATGCAGGTGATTTTTGCCTGTTAGACCGCAAGGTGGTAGATGCGTTTAATTCCATGCCGGAGCGGCTCCGACTTGTGCGCGGCATGCGCGCGTGGTTGGGATTTCGACATACCGGCATTGAGTACGAACGCAAAGAACGCGCAGGCGGCGTTACATCAAACCCGAGTTTTACCAAGAATTTTTGGTGGGCGAAAAAATTTATCTTTTCTTTTTCCGAAGCGCCGTTTGCGTTTATAACACGCGTGGCGTTTTGGCTTGCTATCCTGACGCCGTTTGTTATAGGTACACTACTGATGCTCGCGTATCTTGAAACTATCTCATGGTTTGCCGCGCTTGTAACATCAGCTGGATCGTTTGTTCTTGTGCTTCAAACGCTAGCGTTGTCGTTTTTAGGCGAATCAGTAAGTATTATGTTTGATGAAGTAAAACAGCGCCCCAAGTATGTCATTGAGGAGAAAATTAATTTATAATTTTTCCATCGGTTAATCTATCTTCCTTTACGTGAGAGAACAACCCAAATGGTTTTGAGGGCAATGTTTAAATCAAGAGCGAGAGATTTGTTTTTGATGTAATATAAATCATGTTGAAGTTTTTCAGGTGCGTCCTCCACCGATGCGTCGTTTTGCATACTGATCTGCGCCCAACCGGTAATGCCTGGCGGCACAAGTAGTCGGATTTTATAAAATGGAATTGATTCGGCAAGTTTTGCCACATATTCAGGGCGTTCCGGACGCGGACCGATGAAAGACATTTCTCCTTTGAGCACATTCCATGTCTGGGGAAGTTCGTCCAGATAAAACGTGCGCAAAAAAGCGCCAAAAGGATACTTTCGTGGATCTTCCACCATCGCCTTTGTTTCCCCTATGTGTTCGGCTCCCAAGCGCTGGCTCCGAAATTTAATGAAATGGAATGGTTTGCCGTTTCTTCCGATCCGGGTTTGCCAGAAAAAAAGAATACCGTCGCCCGGGCGTGCCCGTTTTTCATACACATGCAATATGTCACCTGGAGTAGAAAGAAGGATACCTAACGCAATAAAAGGGAATAGTATCAGCGCTATAGTGCCAACCAAAAGCGAAAGCAGTATATCAAACAGTCGTTTTGTAAATTCATACACGCGCTTTTGGGAACCTGCTAGGTTTTCAAGAAACCATATTTCCGATATGCGAGAAATAGGAATTTTTCCCGTTAAATTTTCATAGTACGTGGAAAAATCCATAAACCGTACACCCAAAAGAAGCACACCATAAAGAATGCGAACCAGCTCCGTATTTGAACGCAATTCTGAAGACGCGATTGCGAGAGATACATCTTTTTCTTTTATGAATGCAAACAGATTTTCGTTGAGCGATACGATGGGTATACCGTCTGTTGGCGCGGATGACGGGGGGGTATGTTCTGTGTGCACGATTCCAGCAACAGAGAATCCTAAGTGCGGATGATCTCTAAGGTTACGCGCGAGTGAGATATTTTCTTCAGACAGACCGAAAAATAACACATTTGTTTTTGAAGTGTTTCGAATGAGTATGCCAGCGAGTATCCGCCATCCAATAATTAGCCCAATGGAGAGAATAATCTGCGTGATAAGATTTGTTTTTGGCGTAATAACAAATGCGGGTATAAGATAAAACAAAAGAACGGCAACAATGCTTGCGGCGGCAATGGTGCGTATGATCCGTTCTTTTATGACACGATTAGCATTCCATGCTTCTTGATTGTAGAGTCCGGCGATGAAAAAAAGCAGTATCCAAATGAAAAAAATCACAGCGAATGGAACACGGTGAATGTCCCAGGGTTCGGCAAGATGGATGCCATAGCGGATAAATAACGTTATACCAAGTGCGATATAAAGCGCCACGATATCACCAAGTGCTAGAAGGGTTATCGCGAAACGTTTTTGATTCATACGGCGAGTATACTATTTTCTACGTGTCTTTACAATGTTTCTATTTTATGCCGTTGTGCTTGTAGTTCTGTATTCATGTGGTATAGTAAGAACATTCAAGTCACAATTTATCGCGGGATGGAGGAGTGGGAGAAACTTGCCAGTGACAAGTTTTTCCATCAGGCCACAATGAATGAGCCTGATGAGCACTATTTCGTTTTGTGAGATTTGTTATGTCATCGCGGGATGGAGGAGCAGTACCTCATCAGGCTCATAACCTGAAGGCGCCGGTGCAATTCCGGCTCCCGCAACAAGATTCTTTGAATAAAGATTGCGAGACGTGATTTTCTGATTTATTTTTTATGATATACTATGCGCATGAGTAATATGTTCGCTCTATGCGCGGTTTTGGCAGTTTTTTTTAGTGGCATGTTTAGTAGCAGTGTTTTTGCTGAATCCGCTTTTGGTTTGCCCGAGCCAGGATTAACGCCGGAAAGTCCTTTTTATTTCTTGGATCTGTGGGATGAAGACGCGCGGTTATTTTTTACGCGTTCGGATTCTTCGCGCGTGAAGCGCTATCAGGCACACATACTGGAGCGTTTGAGCGAAGCAGAAGCCTTGGCGGGCAGGGGTATTTCCGCAACACAGCGAGCACTGGAATTGTATCGGGAGGATGTGCCATTTTTTTACGCGGTGGCGGAACGTTTAGATGATGATTATATTCTTTCTGGAGCGCTTCGCATGGCATCGGATCATCTTCGAGTGCTTGATCATATTTCAGAGCGCACGGATTTTGAAAAAAAACGCTTTGTCTCCAGTACCAAGATATTCCTCATTGAACAACAGACGCAGTCACTTCATTTGCTTGCCAAACGAGACCAATCCGCGGCGCTCCGCATATTTGGAGACGCGCTGGAACGGCGCATGGCGCGCATTCGCGAAGTAGCCATTGACGATGAAAATAACCAGGAAGCGTTGCGTGAATACACTGCATATATGTCGGAGGCAGATCGCATAATACGTGAATGGAACACTGGGGATGGTGGTGAGTTATCGCCGGCAGATTTCTTGGCTGATGTGGTGCGCGAGCACGAAGAGACGCTTTTGGGTCCCGTACGCGAACGCCTTGCCTTTGTATTGGAGAGTGAGCTTTTATCGGCGGTAAACAGCGTTCGGAATCTTTCAGGGAAGGAACATCTTCTTTCCTTACCTCCCATCTCACCACCTCTGCCGATGTTTTGATATGTTTTTATAAGGTGCTATGATAAAAAAATGAGAAACACACATTCAAATCAAGGTAACAGTCTTATTATTATTTTGATAGTTCTTGGGGTCATTATCGGCGGCGTGCTCTATTATAAGGGTGCCAAAAATCAAAAAGAAGCTCTGGAAGCATCATTACCGCCTCCGTTTGTTGATATGAATACTGCGTCTCCATCCGCAATGGATAATGCTTCTTCAGAAATAGGCGCCGAGGATACTATTATGGAAGCGGCTCCTCTCCAGGAGTTTGCTATAGAGGGAAAAAATTTTGAATTTTCGGTAAAAGAAATTCGTGTAAAAAAGGGCGATTTTGTACGCATCAACTTCACAAGCACGGACGGCACGCATGATTTGCGCATTGATGATTATGAAGTGGGAACGGCTGTTGTGGGTGTGGGCAAAAGTTCTTCGGTGGACTTTATGGCTGAAAAGACAGGTACATTTGAGTTTTATTGCAGTGTGGGCACTCATCGGCAAATGGGCATGGTGGGGAAGTTGACTGTGGAATAATAATTAATTAACTAACATAAGACTATGGGCATACTACTATTTTCGTTGTTTTTGGTAATACTTGGATTTTTGGTTTTTGTGCGGTTTTCCGAGAGCAGGGTATAAGCGTTCAATTTACACCGCGGGAAACTTTTTTGGATCGGCGCGTGTTTTATAGTCGAAAGGAGAACATATGATGGCAAAGGCGAAAAGAGAAATGCCGCATTGGCGGGTTATGAGAGAAATGGCATTGGAGGGGAGAAGACGCATAAAATATAATTGGGGGTGGAAGTCAGCCTTATCCTCTATTATTCGGATCAAGAAGGTGACTTGCTTTGGTGATGGTTGGCAGAATTAGTCCCTTCTCCACAATATATAGCGCGGGCGTGCAAGATTGACGCCCGTTTTTCTTTTTGCTTATGTGTGTTATATCATTAAAAGTTTCTTACATGGATGCTAGACCTCGTTCCTCCGATGCGAGTCGAAGGAACTTTCCCCCTTGGTTTAGCATCCATGTAAGAAACTTTTTTTAGGACACACATGGGAAGCATTATCAATAGACCAACTGCCTAAAGATTTATGCACCCTCGCCATTACCCTATCCCATGAAAGGATCAAGCTCTTGCGAGATTGCGCAAACCACAGACAATTAAGAAGTAGCTGTGATAA
>Ga0209542_10002205_pt1 | contig 44111 bp, 36 predicted proteins | sample RifCSPhighO2_01_FD_184028 | JGI IMG/M metagenome (GOLD analysis project Ga0209542, IMG submission 184028) | Soil microbial communities from Rifle, Colorado - Rifle CSP2_plank highO2_0.1 (SPAdes) (version 2) | ecosystem: Environmental > Terrestrial > Deep subsurface > Rock core/Sediment ...
ATCAACAACAAACCCAGGAAAATCCTGGGCTACAAAACGGCGCTAGAAGTTGCGTACGACCGTGGTATATTAAAAAGTATTAATCAAATTAACTGCCCGAGTGTCCTAATTGAGGGCTGAATTTACCTTTGTTACCGTCCGCCCAGCGTACTATTTCTGCTTTGTAATGGCAAGGAGCAGTTTCTCTAGCTCTTTTGCGCGCTGCCCCCACCCGTGCTGATGCGCTAATGTTTTACGTTGAGCGGAAGCTGTATTTTTTTGATCCAGGTGGTGCGCAATAAGCTTATCGAATTGCGCAGAGGATGTTGCATATCCTATGAGAGGATCATATTCTTGCAGTTCCGGAAGGCCTGTTGCAATAATCGGTTTGCCGGTTGCCATAAATTCCCAAAACTTAAGAGGAAAACTGGAACGGTTGTATTCGTTGTTTTTGTATGGTATTAAGCATATATCGAAATGCTGCACATATGCCGGCACGTCCTCGCGCGAGATTGATCCGATCATATGGACGTTTGGAAGTTTTGTAAGTTTTTTTAATATTGGCGTTTTTTTATCTACAATTGGAGCGCCGACGAACACGAAGTGCCAATTTGGATTTTTTTCCGCACTCGCCACGAGCAAATCGAAATCATATTTGTATGAATCAAGCGCGCCCACAGATCCTAATATCGGATGTGAAATATTCTTTAATGCATCTTTTGCTTTTTGCGTTGCCTGGTTTGCAATAGGTTGTTCGTATAATGCAACATCTCCAGCATTGAGCACCAACTGCACGTTCTTCGCATGTTTGCGCTTAAGCTTGAAGAGATGCTTTGAAGTAACTGCAACAAGATCGGATCGCTTCAGTATTGCGCGCTCTTCCATATGAACTCGTTTTACGTTTCTATTCACGCCAGCTTGAGATGCGTGATTATCAACACAGTCATACACAACAACAGCTTCTTGAAATTCAGATAAGTACTCAGCAGCTTCTGTGTCGTATATCCATAGCACTGTTGCGTGGTCGAGAAATCCGAGCGTTTCAGCACTGCGACGGACAGACTTTTTATTTAAATGATGATTGATTTTGCTGATCCATGAAAATTCTCGCGATCCTGGAATAAGGTTCCATTGGGATTTTATAAACATGCTGGGAGATTTTTCCTCGTATCTCATAGACCGCAAAAAGAACTGGAATATTTTTTTTGGCTGGAAGAAATGCTCGGCTATATACCTCACAATCCATATGCGAGGTTCTACATACAGCACGGGGTATCGTTTCGATAATTGCGCCATAATATGCTGCCTGTTTGTCCAGCTTGGCTGATCGTAGAGGGCTCCTGCAAAACAAATAATGCGAACAGGAGACGTACTTGCCACGTGATCCCGGTCATCTGCTGCTATGTGCCGATATATTTCTGTAAGAATATACAGCAGCACGAGCGCATACACGAAAATTCGGGCAAGAAGGGGCGGGTTTGCATATAAGAATGTGCTTGCAGCTCCGAGAATTGCTAATAAGATCCACATGCGCATAAGTACGAGACGAATACGAAACATTTTATACGCCAGCGCGATCATAAAGAGATAAGCAATCACAGCGCTTACGCACATAGTGATTACTGCTACCGTAATCGAACTGGTGGCATAGAGCGCTCCCCAAGAACCAACTGCGGCTACTAACGTAAGAATCCCGAAGGTAAGAGCGCGCATTTTTGGCTTATTAGCAGGTACGAATACGCTGCTTGTTCCGATGTCGAGAAGCGAATAGAGGAAAAATGCCATTGTCATAATTATGATAAATGGCGCTGCGGGATAATATGCGGCCTTTCGAATAACTATGTGCAGTATTTCTGGAATAAAAAATACAAGCGTTATTGTAATGAGGGAAAGCAACAGCAATACGCGATGCATGGTGTGTTCGGCGATATGCAGGAATTTTTCTTTACTCGTTGCGAATAAGGTGCTCATCCATGACAAATTAACTTCTGAAAGCGCCGCAGCAAGGATAATCAATTTTGAGCCGAACGTTAATGAAATATTCAAGTATCCAAGCTGATCCCCGGTGATAACTCCCCCGAGTATAAGCAAGGGCAGTCTCTGCCAGATAACATAAAAAATTCGGGAGATATACATATATACGCTGATATGCAGCAAATTTTTCCCGTATTGCTTGATTTCCTTTATATTTGGAAACCGCAAATGCCCAGCAAGTTCTTTTGCTACAATCCCCGCTATCAACACGACCATTAACAGCGTTGTAATAATAATTGCCCAGAAAAAGCCTTGGACATGGTATTTCCAAGTGAGGTATCCGAATACTGCAATATTTACCGTTGCGGTAATAATCTGTATGGCATACAGCGATACGAATTTTTTCATTCCTGTTAGCGTTGCGCCAAGAACGTCTTGCAATCCTTGCAGAATTAACACAGCAGCAAATATTTGAATGAACGGAACAATTTCAGGGCGATGATAAATGCGCGTGGCAATAACTCCCGCAAGCAACGCCAAGAGCAGTGAAAGCGGAATAGTAACCATCTGCCGCGCGATGTGAGAAACCCAAAAAACTTTCCCAATCTCATCTTTATTTTTTCTGACTGCGATTTCACGGATCGCGCCGTCTACAATGCCTAAATGCTGGCTTACGCCAATAACGCCGCCAATGGACATTACCAAGCCAGTTATTCCGAATTCTGTCGGCGATAGTACGCGAATAATGATAATGCTCTGGATAATGCCTAATACGGTCGTAATGGCTTTTGTAGATACGGATAGGAGTTGAATTTTCCCGAGGTTCATAGTGTTGCGAGAATGTGTTCTAGTGATGAAATTAGTGCGCTCCACTGGAATTGCTTTAATACGCGCTGTTTGCCAGCTTCCCCATAATGCGTTGCAAGCTCAGGATTATCAAGGAGTGTTGTAAGAGCATGCGCTATTGAGGCAGAATTGCCAGGTTCTGCGAGAATTCCCGTTTCATTGTCTATAACTGCCTCGGGTACGCCTCCAGTGCGCGTTGCAATAACGGGCAATCCAAAAAATCCTGCCTCTAAGTACACGATACCAAAGCCTTCATAGTCGCCAGGAAGCTCTTTTGGCGTTAATGCGAAGAGTTTCGCTCGTGAATATAAGGCATGAACATCTGCGTCCGGGATAGTTCCGAGAAAAATGGCGGGCACATGAGATTGCGCAGCGAGATTTTCCAGATTTTTGCGTTCTGGCCCGTCGCCGACCAGCACGAGTGCTGGCCCGCCGTCCTGGCGGGCGATCCTCAATTGCGCAACTGCCTCAATCAAATCATCAATCCCCTTTCGTCGCACTAATCGTGCCACGGACAATATGTATGGTTGTGTGATTGCATATTTCTTAAGAACATCGTCGGGATTATTCATTTGATCGAAGTTTGCAGGCTCGATTCCCGGGTATATAATCGTAATTTGTTTTGCATGCGCGCCAAGGGTAATAAGCTCTTGCTTTGTTTGTTGATTGATCGCGAGAATGTGCGTTGCGCCTGCAAGAACTCCTACAAGCTGATTTGACGTTTTTTGCTCCAATTGCCATGTAGCAATTTCCATTCCATACGTGCACACAATATATGGAATGTGCAGCGTTTTTTTGAGCCACGATGCAAGCCGGCCTTCGAATAACGCCTTGCCTGCGATTATAACGTCCGGTTTTTTTCTAAACGCTTGTAGTAGCAAAAATATATACAACGGGAGCCACTTGGGTATCAAGGGGTAAAAAAAGCGATGGCGGACGATGCTAACCTCCCCTAACCCCTCCTTCGTAAGGAGGGGGATACGACGTCGTTCTCTCCCCCTTACGAAGAGGGAGTTGGAGGGGGTGGGCGCGAATACCGTAACCGTATGTCCGTTTTTCGCCAAATATTTGGCAATTCCAGTCAAATATCGCTCAATGCCTCCTACGCGAGGAGGCCAATGTTCTGTAATAACCCAAATATGCATGCCCGTATCATACACTAATATGCCTTTACAAGCTTCACGCCATGGTAGTAGTACGTCAGGATTTTCTGAAATGTCCACGCTTGTGCCTTTGCAAAGCCATACGCGCCTTGCGCGCTCATTCCCACGCAATGACCGTTACACGCTTTGGATACATGGTACGGATCTTTGACTGATCGCTGCAAATGCGGGAAGCGGCTCGTGCCCCATGCCTCTTTTGCAGAACGCGTGCGCCCGTCAGAATCGGAAAAATACACAGTGGAAACAAGATTGTCAGCTTCGCTGTCGGTGACGACGATGCCCCGAGTTTTTGCAAAGATACTTGACATTCGTGACGTAATTATTTCATATTCATATCCTCGATATATCTGGTCATTGGGCGTATTGGTGATATCAAAGTCTTTTGATACCGACCGGCCCCCTGTTACTATCTTGTGATAGAGCACATAGGTTCGTGCCGCAATACCGAGAGCCTTTACATATTCTTCCGGACCTTCTCCCGAAGTTTCCCCAAGCCCTTTCAAATAATCCTCGGTGCGAAGCTCGTTAATCGCCCACAGCTCATTGCATCCGTCGCACTTTCGAATTTCGATAATGCCTCGAAACCGGTTGTAGTTTTTTCCGGGATACGTAACCGATGGGTCCTTATAGCTCACTATTTCCATAATTCCGCCGTTCAAGGGAACAATCCGAATTTTGTTTGTCGTATCAAAAGATATTCCCGATCCGCGTACGCGGTATTTGCCTCCGGAAAAGCTAATCGCAACATTTTTGCCCGCAGATACTGTTGCGAGAATTTTCGATGCACCTTCGCGAACTTGAAAATTCTTATTTCCCGTAACGGTAACCGCACTGCCGTCTGAATTCGTAATTCCGATTCGAACCGTTGCTCCGGCGACGTGTCCGCCAACTCCAGAAAGAGTTTTTCGCCCGACTCCGGATGGCGCCTTGCTTGCCGAATTTGAAATTCCGCAGATATTCGGAGATCCTATCCGGACATTTTTCGCCTTATGGAATCTCATGGAAGATACAAGCTGCGCTTCTGTCGAAATTTCTCGGCATGAAATTCTCTTTCTCCACCATGCTTTTTCTGCATTTGTCGGATTGCTTCCGAATATGTCTATAAAAATCGGAAGGGTATCAATGATAAGTTGCTGGTTAATCGGCGCCTTTGCAGAAGAGGCTGCGGCTCCAGAGGCTCCTGTTTTTCCGCAGATATTTGGCGAACCCACTCTTTTCCCTTGTGCTTTAGTGTACTGCATCGCAGACAATAGTTTGTCTTCTGTAGTTATTTCTCCGCAGGATATTCGCGCTCTCCACCATGCTTTTTCTGTATTTGTCGGATCACTGCCGAATACATGGCTGAAGTCTGGCAATACGTTGATGATAAGTTGTTGCTGCGAAATTGCTGCGTGCGCGCCCTGGGCATGTCCTACAAGGCCCATAAGAATGGCCGCAAAAAGTACGAGAAGGATTCGTAATTGCATGTCGATGAAGTATACAAAAAATATCCGCATGTGTCTAAGGTAACTTCATAATTGACATAAATATAAACACATGTTATAAATGCGTGATACAATATGCCTATGCGAACACAACTTGCAGTGGTTATCCCAGCGCTGAATGAAGAAAAGACGATTGGAGCCATAATTGACCGTATTCCCGGCTCATTGCCAGGCATTAGCGATGTTCGGATTATCGTCGTAAATGATGGTTCTACAGACAATACTTCCAATATTGCCTCTGAAAAAGGAGCGCTCGTTATATCTCACGCAACACCGACGGGTGTAGGGTATGCCTTTCAAATAGGCATTAAAAAGGCTCTTGAAATCGGCGCAGATTACATTGTAAATATAGATGCAGATGGTCAATTTAATCCGGAGGATATTCCCCTTCTTCTCGCCCCTATTATTGCAGGAACATCAGAATTCGTAACAGCTACCAGATTTGCTCGCGCAGAATTGCTCCCTGAGATGCCGGTAATAAAAATTTGGGGTAATAAATGGATGGTGCGCATTATTAATGCCATTACATCGAAGAAATTTACAGATGTAAGTTGCGGGTTCCGCGCATATACTAGAGAAGCAGCGTTGCGATTAACCTTATTTGGCAGGTTCACATACACGCAGGAATCATTTATTGATTTAGCGTTTAAAGGAATTGCAATGACGGAAGTGCCTCTTCGCGTGCGCGGACAGCGAGAATTCGGCACATCGCGCGTTGCATCTAATTTATGGCGATATGGTATTAAAGCTATAACTATCATTTTCCATGCTGCACGAGACTATAAGCCATTTTACTTTATTGGTGCGCCAGGAATTGCAATTCTTTCGCTTGGCGTATGCTCTACTCTTTTTATCGCGTGGCACTACATAGCAACCGGACAAACTTCGCCGTACCGATCTCTTGTTACTGCGTCTGGCGTATGCATAATTATCGGATTTTTACTCATTTTTATTTCGTTTATCGCAGAAATGACGCACCGCAATCGCGTGCTTATTGAAGAAGCGTTGTACTTAGCGCGAAAAAGCGCATACGGAAATAGGGATCATAAGTAATTTTGCAAATGAACATCGGCGCGCCTAACCTGCCCCCACCCCCTCCCTCCCCCCAATTGGGGGGAGGGGAGTTTCGCATTCTGTTCATTTCCCGCGCATATGGTGAAAACGCCGGCGGTATGGAGAGGTTAAGTTATGAGCTGATTAACGCATTTGAAAGTGGGGGTATCGTCGTTGATAAAATAGTGAACGAAACAAAGCCCGGCCGCAGTCTATTTTCTACCCGCCTACGTTCTATTATCTTTGCAATCACCATTATTCCTCACGCTTTAGTCAAAGCCCGCCATGCAGAGATTATTCATATCGGTGATCCTGTGTTGTCGTGCATTGCCTGGCTGATACAGCTTATATACAAGAAGCGGGCCATATGCACTGTTCATGGGCTAGATCTGACATTTTCAAATTCAATATATCAGGCGTATCTAAAAATGTTTTTGCCCAGTTGTGCGCAATTTGTTGCAATCAGCGATTATGCGAAAAAACTGTTGCAGGAAAAAAACATAACTGCGCCAATTACCGTTATCCCCCCCGGTATTATTGATCGTAATTATGATGAATCTATTACAAGAGATGATTTACAAAAAATGCTTAAACACGAAATTTCTCAAAAAATTGTTTTTGTAACAACGGGCAGACTAGTAAAGCGCAAAGGCCATGCTTGGTTTATTGAAAACGTCCTCCTCCATCTTCCCGAAAATGTTTTATATGTAATTGCCGGCGATGGCCCAGAGAAAGAACATATTGCAAGCATTATCGCGAAATATAATTTGCAAGACCGCGTATTGATGCTTGGGCGCATATCCGACGCAGATCAAAAAATTCTCTTAAATACATGCGATGCATTTATCCAGCCGAATATTGCAGTTGCAAACGACCACGAAGGGTTTGGCATTGCTCCACTAGAAGCTGCGCTGTGTGCCCGCCAAGTGTTTGCATCGAACATAGAAGGCATTCCAAGCGCAATCGTAGACGGTAAAAATGGCGCATTACTTCCCGCAGAGAACGCACAGGAATGGATTTTAGCGCTTACAGAATATGTAAACCATCCGTCCAAAAATCCCCAAGCGCGAGAATATACGAAACAACAATATAATTGGGATGCAATTGCGGAAAAGTATCGGGAAGTATTTGAGAATACTTCAAAATAAGATTCTAATAAGATTCTAACACCGGGTGTTAGAATCTTTTATGCTTGATTCTAGCATAAAAAAGAAAACCCCGTCCTTATTGCTAAGGCACGGGGGGTATAGGCATGTTGACCTGATTGCGAAAGTCAGCGCCCCAAAATTGCAGCAGCCAGCATTGCGCCGAGCGAGATCTGTTGCATTTTCTCCCAGCCGATTTTCCATCCGGGGAGGATGCCGATCGACGTCTTGTCGACGAGCTCAGGGAATTCAATCCGCACAGCTCCCCAAAACAACTTGCCGACGAGGTCGCACTCGAATTTTTTGAGCTGGAAAGCGGGTGATTGGACAACTTCCATCCTATCAGCGACGTCGTTCGCTTCGTTTTGAGCGTGCTTGATCACCTCTGCGCGAAGGTATCTTTTGAGTTCCATACTCCGCCGCACTTTGACGGCATAGAGTCGCTGCAAATCACGAGACAATGTTCCCACGACCGTGTAGTTGGCGGCATCTTCTTCTGTGGGTACGGATCCCGGCTCCTCGACATGCGCCATCTCGTCTAAAATCCTGTTGAGAAACATCTACATCTCCCTTGAAAGGTGCACAACACTATTACGCACATTGCGTAATGTTTTGCCATGATATATCACCGTTAGTATTTGTCAACTTCTCTTCATTTCAGCCAATAAACCACCGAATCTGGCGATTCGAATACTTTTTTAAGTTTAGATACGTCCCAAGTTTTTTGCTCTTCGGGAGTAAGAAGCAAATAATTGCCCTGCGCGAGAACTTCTTGCTGGCTCGCCGCATCCCCTGCAAATGCGCTCACTATTGCTTCTGTGGTGGTATCTTGCAGTGAAAGCCAGTAGTCATTTGTTCTTAGCAGGGCCTTGCTGGTGAATAGCGGGACGCTGAATGGCTCATTTGGATTGGCGATAATAACATCGAGCGGTTTTGCATGCGCATCAATCCACCACAACGTTTCTTGTGTGTTAAATGAAATAGTGTGTGCGTCGTTCTTCAGCAAGTTGCTGTAGGTAGAGCCAGCACTTATGCCGAATGGCATAAAGAGTATGGCGAGTATGATAATTACTCCAATCCATCCAGAGATTATTTCGCTTGCAGGGCGAGAAGTGAGGCGAATTTCTCTGCGCAGGAAATACAAATACGTAATGATGGGTCCCGCCAACAATGGAAAACCGATTAAGAATCCGTGATATAGAAATCGCGATGCGTTTTCCGTTACGATATTTCTGTCTGCAAGAAAAAACGTAAAGACTCCCAAAAAACCAATAAGAATAGATGAAATTGCAAGATATTGTTTGCGCGAAAGCGCATAAACAGCTGCTGCCAACACAAACAGATACGGTAATCCGGCGCGAATCATGTCATTTGCAGCGCTTACGGAAAAATGCGGATGCATGAACGACACTCTGCTAGTACTTGCTGCGCGCATCATTAATAAAACCCCAAAGCCTATAAGTAAATATAGTGCGCGCTCTTTCACGCTTCGCTTACGGTCGAATATGCGAATAAATGCGAGCGTGCCCACAAGGCCTGCAGCCGCTGTTCCGGTAACTGTGTTTGCGAGCAAAAGGAGAATTGCAATACATATTGCAGGAATGACAAGCAATAGTTGCCTTTCCCCTTTTTGCCCAAGCGCGGATGAGAACAGCGCAAGCGCGCTCAGGAACGATGCGATTAAGAAAAAATGCGATTGGGGATATACGTAAGAATCCAAGCTTAAACCAACTGCAATAAGAGTAAGTATTACTTGCAAGCCGTAGACAGTATTTCTGGAAACAATGCCGAACCATAATTCTGACTTATTTTTCGGCTCTGGAAATACGGTGTCCCACAGCAGGAAAAACATCGGAATCGTAATAAGAATCTGTGCATATGTCATAATGCTCAAAAATCGCAGCCAGCCGGAATCGATTCCGGTTAAAGAAAAGAAGTCTGCAAATGCTCCATGCAGAAGCGTTGGATATTCCAATGATCCGTTTGCAGAAAATGGGTTCTCTTGTACCAGTCCTATTGTTGCAAAGGATTTATTGATAAGAGAAGCAAAGGTTACAACGTCGCCGTTATAAAACCCGTGCAATACAAAATTATCCCCGCGATAACCATTTGCCGAAATAATGGGATACGCAAGCGCGAATACAACAATAAGCGCAATACCGACAAATCCGTCGCGTTTCCCGCTCCCCGGCGTTATATATGGTGATTTCCAATGCTTGTATAAAGATGCACATAAGGCAACCAAAAGTATTCCGGCTAATAAATAAAATGTTTGTCCGCCGATGTTGTGTACAAACTGTCTTCGTATATAAGCAGACAACATCATCTCCATTTCAAACAGCGCGCCTGCACATGCCAGGTATGTAAACGCTCGTTTGTGATGAAATAGAATTCCGCTAGCAAAAAGTGCGGATACCGCAAACAAGATAAGCTCTAACATATAGATAGTATCCATGAAAAAAAGAAGATTGTCATTATTGGCGCTAAAATCTATACTTCCTACATGCCTATTGGCTCAATATCGCTGGTAATACCTGCATATAATGAAGAAAAGCGAATTGTGCCCTTTCTTGCCTCTATTGCTGCATACGCAGCAACGCATCCTCATGCAATTACGGAGGTGATTGTTGTAGATGATGGAAGTACAGACGCTACATTGCCCGTGGCTACGCAGGCTGGATCAAGCATTCCTGGATTTGCGCTGATTTCCCAACATCAAAACATGGGCAAGGGCGCCGCGGTAAAAACCGGAGTAATGGCCGCAACAAGCGATTATATTGTTTTTATGGATGCAGATGGTGCAACGGATATTAATCAGCTTCCAAAAATGACAGCTGCGCTAGACGGCTATGATATTGCAATTGGGAGTAGATGGCTTGATGGGTCAGTGATGGAACGGCATTCGTGGCTCCGGTCGCTTTCCGGATATATGAATCGTGCATACATGAAATTATTCGGATTCGGCGATATTGATACGATGTGCGGATTTAAAGGGTATAAAGCTGCTATTGCGCGCGATTTATATAACGACTTGCAGGAACATCGCTGGCTGTTCGATACGGAAATTGCATATCGCGCATTGTGCAGAAAATATTCGATTCATAACTTTCCTATTGCGTGGGAATCAAAAGACGGCAGCAAATTAAGTACTGCTACGCTTATTGCGTCCGCATTTTCTATATTTCCGCTTATGATGAGCATTAAAAAACAAGAACGTTCTCATAAACCCTTTGTCGCATGAAAATAGTTTTCGTTACAACGCAATCGCACGCGCAATCTACATTAATCGGAAGAATTATTCCGATTGCCAAGGAACTTGGGAAAAAAGGAAATGCGGTGACGGTGTTGGTGCATGGAGAAGATTTGTCATTCCCGCGAAAGCGGGAATCTACGTCGCTAACGCACGGATCCCCGATCAAGTCGGGGATGACTTTTCGCATCACCGGTAAAAATCCATTTACCAGAACAGCAACAGGAAAAAAACGAAAGAGCGGACTTTTTCTTGCGGTTTTACTATTTGCAAATGCAATACGATCTGCGCTTGCAATAATAAAAATTCATCCAGATGTGATTATTATAGTCAAACCGTTTCCAGAAAATGTATTTGCTGTATCTCTTGCTCGGTTTTTTATTCCAAATTCAAAAATAGTTTTAGACGTTGATGATTTTGAATTATTTGCCAACGTATTATCTTCTCCTATAGAGCGTGCGGTACTGCACTGGTCAGAACGCAAAGCATCTTGGCTTGCAATGCACACTATAGCAGCAACACCGTTTTTACATGATCACATGCAAGCTGTATCGAACCAGAAAAATCCCATCACTCTTATTCCAACTCCCTATTCGCCTCCTGCCGTTCTTATATCAAATCCAAGTTCATATACTTTGCTATATATTGGCAGTGTTTCCCAGTCTTCTGGGCATTTGGTCGGCATGTTGCCAAATATATTACAAGAAGTGCGCAAGGAAATTCCTGATACAACGCTTCTTATCGCGGGTACGGGAGATGATGAAACAATGTTGAAAAATCGTCTAGAAAAATTGGGATTGCAAGATGCCGTTACGTGGTCTGGTCGCTTTATAGATACTGATATTCCAAACATTATTGCACAAAGTGCAGTTATTATTGATCCTATTGACGACAGTATCGTGAACCGCGCAAAAAGTAGTTTTCGCGCCATGCTGGCAATTACTGCAGGTATGCCGATTATTACCAGTAATATAGGAATACGTCCCATAATTATTCCCCATCAGTTTCATGAGCGATTTTTTGTGCAAGCAGGAGATGAGCAGTTATACGCACAGGGAATTATTAGAGTGCTTAGAAATCCATTAAACAATAGTGAAATTTCTGTATTGCACAGTGCAAGCGAAAAATATTCATACGAAGCTAGTGCAAAAATGTATTACAATTGCCTCGTATGAACATATTTGAGGCAATTGCTGTTGTATTAGCGCCGTTTTTGCCAGTATTATTGCCGGGAATTTTTCTAGTACGCATTACATCGTTGAATGATTTTATTCCACAGGGTGCGCGCATCATGCTGTGGAGCATGGGAATCAACATACCCGTGCTCATGATCGGATTAATAGTTGGAATACCGGTTGAGTATTCGTTTTTTGGGGTGGTGCTTCTTGGAATAGCTCGTGTCATTGCAGGCTTGCTTGCCGGCAGTAGCCTTGGAGTCGGCTGGATTCGGGATGACGTGCGGCGCCAAATTATGCTTTTGCTTGGCATGATTATAATTGTGTTACTCGGCACAGCTGTGTTTGCTGTTCCTTTTTTGCGCATTCATGATGGTCTGCCTACGGGTGATGTGCAAAAAACTATCATTTGGGCGCAAGAATCTGTCAAAACACATCGCTTACCTGAATACAGCCAGGCATTTACACTGCTAAATAGAGACCCCGTTGATTTTTATACCCCGGGACTGCACAGCCTGTCAGCGCTTGTATTAACGCTATCTCCCGCGCCACTCACTAGTATTAGTATATTCTCTATTATTATTATCGTGTGTATTGGCTGGATTGCAGCCGCGTTAGCAAAAGAGTTATTTCCTGCGAAAACATTTAAATTTTTGCCTGCACTTGCAGTGTTGTTACTATTTACAGAATATCGTTTTTTGCGATATGCGCGCGAACCCGGGTATCATTATCAAAACGCGTTCGGTGAATTTTTATTGTTCGGCATGCTCATGCTCGGATTTTCATTTATTGCGCGAAAAAGAATATCAGATGCAGCATTGTTTACTATTTGTACTGCTGCACTATTTTTTACCCATCAATTTTCCGCATTTATCGGAGTATTTGCATTTACGTTCGGATTAATTGCTCTTGCCGCATTGCATGTATCGCAAATTTCCCATGCAATCCGCACGCACTGGGCATTATTTATTGTAGGAATATTCGGCGTATCCGCCGCAGGTGCAATAGCAGCTGCGTACGGTCTTGTCAACAAAATACCAGCTATTTTTACACTGCATTCGCATCTTGCAAATCTTCTGCCGAATATCACCGATTACCCAATTACGATGGGCGCAATATGGTTTATTGCCGGCATACTCGGACTCATCTTTCTGCTTCTTGAACGATTATCCGCTAAGAGCCAGCAAAATAATATTGCATTTATATTTGCAATTATGGCAGCGGCAATACTTGCGTTGTCTCAAGGACCGAATCTAGGCATTGACATACCGCCGATTCGCGCCCTCTTTTATTCGGCTGTTCCCCTTTCTATTGCCGGAGCGTATTTTTTCTGGAAGATTAGTTCGCAGAGAAAATCGTTGTTTATATTAATATGCATCGCAGTGGCAAGCGCGGCTACCTCTTCTGTACAGCGAGCATATGGCACGCTGAATCATAGTGTGCGCACTAACTCTACGCTTACAAACGAGCAGCAGTACTTGATAGAAACATTACAGACAGACAAAACAATCGGCGCGGTGCTTATTGATGACTATAACCGCAGGTCGGCGTCATGGCTGGTATTATCTGGGCGCCCTATGATGACCAGAATCGCGGCGGATTTGGAACGGCAGATGAATGAAGCAGCACAATCATCCGTACGCAAGGCATTATATGAAAATCAATTAGATTACGAAAAAATATATGCCCTCGGAAGTCTTCCAGAAATTTCCCACCTATTACAAAAGCATAGCATTAGCTGGGTTACGGGAATTGCGGACTCGTCCGCTTTTGCATTTGCCCATAATCCGATATTGCAAGAGCATGCAGCGGGATCAGATACTACGCTGTATAAAATAAAAAATGAAGCTATTGCTTGTGATACAGGGTCGATATGCGAATTTTTATTGCGTCCATCTACGCTTGCTAATGATATTGGGGACGATGAAGATGCATTCGAGCATTTAGAAGCAAGTATACGAACTCCCCAGCTTTCTGAACCGAAAACTGCTGGCCATACCACATATCGAGAAACAACATCGCCTCTCATTCCTTTAAAGTTTAATGTTGGTGATTACGTGCAACGCCTGTGGATTTCAGACGCTTCCAAAAAACTAAACCAACCGCTTGCATTTGCCATTATACTCACAAGGCCGGTATCGGGACTTGCAGTAGAAACTGCATCTGGAAATCGGTTGCAAATGAAGCCCACCGCAACAAACATTATCACTTTACAACCAGGTGAAGCAGAAATTGACGATAAGGGTTTTATAACGCTTACTATAAATAACCCGACGCAGCAGAGTATCGGGATTGATGTAATAGCTCTTGGACTATGAAACAAACGAAACTTACTGGTGCTATCGCATTAATGATTGCGCAGGCAATTGTACTTCTCTTCGGATACGCAACGCACGTATTGATTGGCCGCCTGCTTGGGCCTGCGCAATACGGAATTTATGGCGTAGTGCTTTCTATCCAAACTATTTTTGGAATGCTATTGACGCTCGGTGTTCCAAGTGCGGTCTCTAAGTTCGTTGCGCAAGACACCCCTCATGCAAAAGCAATCTTATCTCATGCGCTGCGGCTACAATTAGGTATTAGTATTGGATTGTCTGCGATTCTCGCCCTTGCGTCGCCTCTTATCTCATACGCACTGCACGACTCATCGTTGAGCATTTATTTGCTTTTCGCGTCCGGCGTTATTTTCTTTCAGGCTTTTTATCCTATATACGTGCAATTTTTGAGCGGCATGCATCGGTTTAATGCTCAGGCGTTAATAACTTCAACATATGCTATTGCAAAACTAGTTGGAGCGCTGGCTCTGCTATACTTCTTTTCTTTGTATGGCGCTCTTGCTGGGTTTGCTATTGGCGGGATTATCGCAGCTATTCTTGGCTGGTATTGGACTCGAAACATCCCAAAAAGCGAAGGATATATTTTCCACTTCAAATCCTTTCTTTCTTTTGCCGGCACATATGCAATTATTTTAGTCGGATTGCAAATATTAATGAGTCAAGACTTATTCATGGTAAAAGCACTGCTCAAAAATGACACTCTCGCAGGATATTACAATGCAGCTGTAACCCTATCCCGAATCTCTTACATGCTATTGCAGGGACTATCGTTTGTACTTCTTCCAAGCGTTGCTGCGCTCACTCGCCCTGGAGCCTCTCACGATAAGGCAGTGCAATTTATTGAAGATACGCTGCGTTATTTGATTATATTAATCGTCCCGAGCGTCGTACTTGCATCTGCCACAAGCAAAGGACTGGTTATATTATTCTTCTCAACTAAATATATCCAGGCAGCGCCAATTCTAACAGTATTAATGCTGGGTCTTGGGTGCTTGTCGTTTTACTTATTACTGGCAAATATTGTTGCCGGTGCAGGAAGGCCGAAAGTCGGACTCTATATAACAGGGCTCATGATTGTACTTAGCGCAGCTATTGGATCCTTTACTATCCCAATGTTCGGATTAATCGGCGCTGCTTGGCAGACAACAATTGCAAGTGCAATCGGGCTTATACTATTAGGATCATATACGTTCAAAGCATTCTCTATTCCATACCCGCTTAAAAGTACTATAAATGTATGCATAGCAACTGCTTGCATGATTATTCCAACCTATTTTTGGCATGTGGCGGGAATTCTCATGCTGGGCCAGTATGTCATTCTTGGGTTAATATTTATAGCAGTATTATATCTGCTTAGAGAAATTACAGAAAAAGATATATCGTATGCAAAATCGATTATTCGTCGATAGTATTATTGTCGTCATATTGGTACTCTGCATCACGGGCGCCATCTATGTGCGGTCAATATTGAACAATGGGCCTGTTACGATATCGCCTATTGAAACAATTCACGCGATTCCCTACCCTATACAAGGCCAATCAACGTTCGTCTTAGAAAACCTTGCGCATGCAGATATTTTTCTGCATACTCCCGTATTTGCCAAAAGCATGCTGCTGACTATTACATTCAACCCAAAAGATACTGCTCGTATTGATGCGGGTATTCGATCGGGTGGGTTCTGGCTTGGGTACAATAAGCAAACAATATATACCAAGGGCGTAGATTCTTCGGGTGTGCAGACAAAAACAGTCGTTTTCCCTCTTACCGCATCATTTGAAGACACGAATCAATCCATTGATATGATGCTATTTAGTGAAAGTGATACAGGTGCAATTTCATGGAGCGTGAACGATATTCATGCTACCGTACATGCAGTATTGCCTACTATGCAGGAAACAAAAGATTATATAAAAAGCCTATGGAACCGCGAACGCGAGCTATAGACGCACTCCTGGGAATTGCATGCATGTGTTCTGCTGGGATTATTGCCTGGGCTCGCTATTTGCACCCCGCTACCTTTTCCGTTCTTGCATATCCATTTCTTGTAGGGTGTTCTCTGATCTGTTTTGCTGTGTACTATAAAAGAATAAGCGCATGAAAAATAATCGAACATTCCATATTATTCTCGGAGTTATCTGCATAGCGGCAGGTGGCTTTTTATTTCATTTCAAAAGCGATGCAATATTTGCAAATTTGGCGCCAACCGAGGGATCGGCATATTTGGTGCCTATGAAATCTGGAAATATATATAGCCAAGATATTGTAATTCATAATAAAGTCATTTCTCGTATCGGCGTATATTTTTTGCCGCTGCATCCATTGCTGCAGCATGAGGGAATTATTCATCTCTCTCTTATGAGAGGAGATGCGGTATTGGAATCAGGAGAGATAAATTCTAACTACATAGACTCGACAGCTCCGACAGAGTTCGTATTTGCACATCCTGTCGCAAGTGCAACGGATGAAACATTGCGAATACGTGTAACTGTTTCCGACGATATTTCTACCGATGTCGCCTTAAGAACTAGAACCCCCGACAATGATTTTACTGGAGACGATGTAGTATTTTTTATTAACAATGATCAACAGCAATATCCGTTTGCATATACTGCATCAGAACTTTTGCATCCTTCATTGATGAAGCAAATAGGGGCGCTGTCTATTGCAATCGGACTCGGCATGCTTGCGTGGCCATTTTTTAAGCAGCACAGGCTCCTTGGGGATCATCTTATGCTTGCAGTAGTCGCTCTTCTGCAGGCGTTTTCCGCTAGCGACAGCCAAACGAGCGCCATGATGTACGGAATTTTTGTATTCTGCATCCTTTTTCTGATGTGGTGGATATTCCGTATAGTAGGGCGATCTCGGCTTGCAGCGTTGTTTGGGGCATGTATATGCGCATGTTCTTCATGGGTACCGCTTGCAATAATTTCTTTACATACCGCAAAAACGCAGCTCTCTTTCAAAGACGCCATGCTCGATCCTAATCAAATCGTTGTATCTCATGCAAGCGGAGCGTATATCGGATTCTTTGCCCTATTCTTTGGCGCAATTGGTATTACAGTACTTATCTGGAATCTTACACGCGACACACGAAGAAAAGTCATGCTAGATAGCGCGGTGTTTATTGTATTATGTATTTCATTCGTTTTGGCATTTGCGCACATTGCACTAACGATACCCTCGGTCTCCATAATTGTAGCGCTATGCCTCGGGTGGTTTGCTGCGCTTGGCCTCCATGCTATGCAGCGTTTTATAGGAATACATGACCGCCTAGCATTTATTCTTTTGGCAATTACTGTTTGTATTGCTGTGCTTGACTTGATGCATGTAGCCTCTGTGACGCTCGCATACGGTGCTGCGATATGAGTAAAACTGAATTTCAGAGCACAGCTAAAAACGCAGGCATTATAGGAATCGCTGCTAGCCTGGGCGCTGTTGTAGGATTTTTTCTCCAGCTCCTGGTTGCGTACTATTATGGAGCGGGCCAGCAAACAGATGCCTTCTTCATGGCGCAATCAACTTCTGACTTGCTGTCTAAAATGCTGATGGGAGGTTCAATAACAGCAATTTTTATCCCACTATTCATAGAGCGGCTAACAAAAAACAATAAGGAAGGGGCGTGGAATCTGGCAATGAATATTATTAATACTGTCGGTCTGCTCTACCTTATCCTAATCACAGCCGTATTCTTTTTCAGCAATCAATTTGTGCGCATTATCGCTCCCGGATTTGACGAGGCACGAACTATGTTGACCGTACATCTTTTGCAGGTGTTACTGCCGTCGTTTTTCTTTTTGTTTATGGTCGACTTTGCAACTTCTATGCTGCAATCACTCAAAAATTTTACATTACCAGCATTAATGCGCATCGTCGCACCCGTCATATCGATTGCCAGCATTTTATTATTCGTGCATTCTCTTGGCATTTATGCATTGGCGCTGGGCGTAGTCATCGGATCAGTAGTGCAACTAAGCATTCTTGCGTGGGGATTATTCAAAGAAGGCATGCGGTATCGATTTTTTATCCGGCTCAAAGACCCTATGCTTCACTCGCTTTTTCATCTTGTATATCCGTTTGCATTATCCGTATTAATGACGCAAGGCGCAGGCATCGTATATCGCGTACTGGTGTCGGGATTAGAAGAAGGCAGCTTGTCCGCGCTTAAGTTCGCAGAAAAAATAACACAGCTTATCACTATTGTTTTTATAAACTCCGTAACGCTCGTTATTTACCCCTTGTTATCTGAAAAAGCAAGCGTTATGGACGTTTCCGGAATACGAAACACTATTGCAAGATCTATGCGGCTCATCGTCTTTACTACTCTTCCGCTTATTATTACCGTAGCAATTCTACGCCAACCTATTGTTTCCTTGATATACCAACACGGGTCTTTTTCCGAGCACGATGCATATCTCACAAGCCTAGCGCTGCTCTATCTCGTGCTTGGGCTTACCACAACCGGCATTAGTTCAATATTCGGCCACGCAATTCTTGCCCTCAAAGAAACTCGAGCAGCTGTTGCCATCACGCTCGCATCACAGATCGTTGCAATTGCACTTTTTATGTTGCTCGTACCCCGCATGGGGATGGCCGGCCTGGCGCTGGCATCGTCTCTTGTACCGCTTTCTTCCGCACTTTTGTATTACATGTATTTAAAACGCTTTGTACCAAATCTGCACGCTATATTTTCTCATAGCGCATATATCAAAATTGCAATTATGACGGGGCTATCTTGTGGTATAATCTTTTTCCTCCACCCGCTCTTTGCCATTAATCCAATCATGGAAATAGCTATCCCTCTTGCATTCGGAATAGCGCTGTATAGCGCGCTTTCTTATATATGGAAATTAGAAGAAATGCATGATGTGCTCGAGATCATTCAGATGAAATTACATAAAAAGAAAGCGCTATGAAGTTTGCAGTTATCGAATACTCTAGTAAAACGGGAAGGATATGGCATCACACGGCAAGTCGTCCAAATTATGTGTGCGACCCTATTAAAGAAATAGACCCTACGAGCTTCGGATGTTACGTATCTGCCTTACAAGGCGAGCATATTCCTCTCACGCATTTTATTGCAGGGGATAAAGTGAATCTCGTTGCGAAGACGTATAGAAAAATTGTAAAGCGATTATCTGGATCGTGGCCGATGTCTTATAGTGTCGATTATTTTGCAAAATTTGATGCTTTGCTAGTTGTATATCAGTTAAGCGATGGACATGAAATGGTCGCATTCCTTAGAACATTGCGTGCGAAGTATCCTAAAATAGTTATTTTGGGAGTGCCTACTCAGCCATACGGCATATTGCAAGGCGCTTGGACGACGCATCCAGAAAAACTGAACGAGATGCAGGAATTCATGAATATGTGCGATGTGTTTCTCACTATTGTTGAAAGCACTCTTACTATCTGGCAAAGTCTTACCTCTACGCCAGTAGCCTACCTACCCCAGCCGTACCCGGTAGAGTATGCGCTTGAACAATGGAAGCCGAGAAGTGCAAAAAGTAATGTTATTTTTGTGGCCGGTATTACTGACCGTAATAATATTATCAAAGGACAGATTGTAGCCAGAAATTTACAAAAGAAATTTCCGCACTATCGCATACAAATGGCGCAGGTGCCAGACATGAATCTAGATACTGCGGCGCTTGCAGGAACAACGTTTGATATTGTCCCCTTTCTTCCGTGGCGCGAGCATATTGCGTTCTTGGCAAAAACGGCGCTTGTTATTAACACAGACTACACGTTTACTCGCGGACGTGTCCAAGTAGATTGCGCTGCAGTAGGCACCGCCAGCATAGGCGCAAACTCTGATGGACAAAACGATCTTTTTCCTAAACTCCCCGCCACAGACAATACGGATATTGAGCAGCTTGTATTGCAAGGCACGCAATTACTCAACGATTCCTCTTATTATGACGAAGTAATGCGTACCGCAAAACAGCGTCTGCAAAAATATAACTACGAGGAATCAAAAAAAAGAATTGAGGAGTTAGTAACAAAACATTCGCATGAGTAATCATTTTGTCAAACATCAAAAACAATTTCTTATTCGCCATGCGGGCAACATGGGCGATATGGTATTTTTCGTACCCCCCATACTCGAGACACTAAAAACTGTGTATCCGGATTGCCATATCACATTTATAACGGCATGGGGTTTTAAAGAAAAGAATCATGGATATGGCAAGCGGAATCAAGGCGGATTTTGTATTAGCCTCATGATGCATAATCCGCATATTGATCAATTAGTCCACTGGCATGATCAAAAGACATCTCTTAAGGGGTCTATATGCATTGAAGAAGGTCGACATATCCCCACATGGAGTAGAGAGTATTATGAGAATCAAAAAAAGAGCGAGCTGTGGGACGGAGTATTTGAGCTCGATGTCGGCATCGCGCAGGGCGAAAATCCGATGAAGCGCCTATATAAGCATATCGGAATGCAAAATGAAACGAATACCAATTACAAGCTTTACTTCAGCGACTACGACCTTGCTGTAGCAAAGCACATAATGAGCAAATATCCTCACCCGCGAATTGTTTTATTAGAAGGGCTAGAAGGGGCGTCTACAAGAGGGTGGGATGCAGACAAGATACCAAGTCTCGAGCATGCAATATCGCGCACCTATAGTGCAGCACCTATTTGGTTTGGCGCTAAATATATTCACGAGTATCAGGGACGCCCGCTCACTCTTCGAGAAAACATTGCTACGCTTATGCACTGCGATGCAGCAATAGGCGTGCTTTCCGGCCCTCTTCATTTTGCCGCTGCTGTCGGCCTGCCAGTATTAACGCTTTTATGCGATCAGCCAATACATCGGGCAGATCCGGCTTATTTCCTGAACAAAAGCATTGCCGATGATACAAAAAAGCATCGCACATTGCTTGGCCCCACTGGATATGAGATGGGATTTTTAAAAGAAGGATCAACGCAAATTAACCTTACTCCTGCAGAATGGGCACAGCAAAAGTATGCAGATTGGAATAACCCTGGAGTGCAAGGTAAAAAAAGCTGCTTGTCAGTCATTACTGTTCATGAGATTATGGCAGCGCTTGCAGATATGGTGCATAATCCATCCATATGAAATCACCATGGGTCGTCATTCCAACGTATAACGAAAAAGGCAACATTGGGCAAATGGTGCGCGAATTATTTATACAGCCAATCGATAATATGCCTGTGCTGATTGTTGATGATAATTCACCTGACGGAACACAGGAAATTGTTCGAGGGTTACAGAAAACTTATCCTAATCTCAATCTCGTTGTTCGCACAAAAAAATCGGGATTGGGCTCAGCATATATTCACGGGTTTACTTATGCCCTAGAGCATGGCGCAGATGCCATTGTGCAAATGGATGCAGATTTTTCCCATGACCCAAAAGACGTAGTTCGCCTGCTGCATGGTTTGCAAAACGCCGATTTGGTTATTGGTTCGCGATATTCTCATGGCATCAGCGTTATTAATTGGCCACTGCGCCGCTTGCTCATCAGCGTATTTGGCAACGCATATGCGGGAGTTATAACAGGAATGCCTTACAAAGATGTTACAGGAGGATTCAAAGCGTGGCGCGCAGAGACGCTTCGTTCAATCGATTTGGCAAGCGTGCGGGCAGATGGATATGGATTTCAGATTGAAATGAATTATCGCGCATGGAAATCAAAAAAACATATCATTGAAATACCAATTATTTTCACAGAGCGCAGAGAAGGCCAATCTAAGATGAGCAAAGCGATTATTCGCGAAGCATTATTCTTAGTATGGAAATTGCGCCTATTTGGATAGGGCAGATATTGTGATGCTTCTTGTGCTCTGCGCATAGCTGTGTCATTATAGCGGCATACGTATGAAAATGAAACTATTATTTTCCGTCCCGTCTGGATACCATATTCGGGAGCTTGTATTGCCTCTGCGGCGCCATATTGAGGCGAATAACGATATTACAGAGGCGCATATTGTAGCCCCTGCTGCAAAAATTTCCTCCCAAGTATTCCCAGAATTCGGCACAAAATTTATGTTTCATGAAAATCCAAAAGACGATGCGGGGCATCGTGAATTATTTGCTCGTATTGCTCCTGATAGAGTTATTACAAATACCATCGGCCATGATGCTCTAGACGAACCGATTCTACGCATCGCAAAGCAAATGAATATCCCCACTATTACCTTTATTGCAAGCTGGGATAATGTATGGAAAATTGAACGGCTTATGAAAAACAATATTCCGATTGCAATCCCTGATCATTTCATTGTTTGGAACAGCATGATGAAAGAGCATCTATTGCGAATAATTCCAGAAATTTCAGAAGCAAACATTGTTATTATTGGAGCCCCTCGCATGGATTATTTTGCCCAAAAAGACCGTATTGCAAGCAAGCAGGAAGTATACACAGCGTTTGGCTTAGAGGACGTCTCTCGTTCTCTAATTCACATCGCAACAACAGAACTATACCCAATGGGATATATTGGTAGAACAATTCAACGGTCAATTGCGCGAGGAGACATCCCGGACAATCCTTACATATATGCGTCTGTACACCCGGGCGGAGTGCTTAAGAAGCATCACGAGCTTGTTGATTCCGGTGCCGTTGTTCGATTTTCTCCGGGAAGAAAGGACACGATCCCTCTTGTCTCATTCCGCTATGCGCCTACAGAAAAAGATATTTTCTTTTTACTGGGCGTGTTCATGCATGCTAGCGTTCTTATTAATCACTCCTCTACCGTTGCGCTCGAATCAATGATTGCTGATGTTCCGGTTATTAGCGTAACATATGGAATGCGCTTTGATTGGTGGGGCTGGTATCGATCGATGGTATACCGCGATTTTAAACAGCATTATGCCGATTTACTTTCCGACGAGGCAACGTATATTGCAGCCTCTCCCACAGATCTCATTAAAAACATTAATGCAGCGATAGCGCATCCGGATGAAAAGCGCAGTAATCGCGCAATGACGGTACAAAAAATGATCACCACAACAGATGGTACTGCGAGCGAGAAAGTACTGAAGTATATTGTATCTCTATAAATATGAGGGGCATACTTACACTAGTTTTCGATGATGGGTACAAAGACGTGTATGATGCCGTTATTCCGCTTTTAAAAAAATATCGTATTCGAGCAGTATTTGCTGTTCCATTATCTCCGATGAATACTCGGATTGAAAATGAAGTTGTGGAGTCTGTAGATCATTGGCAGAAAACTGCAGAGCAAGAAGGGCACGAACTTGCAGCGCATGGCATTACACATCATAACCTCACGACCCTTTCCCACACACAGCTCATTGAAGAGCTTGCTGTCCCCGTAAAGCAGCTTTCTGCGCAAACACTTGTGTATCCAGGAGGGGCGTATAATGATAACGTGCTCACTGAAGCAAAAAAGCTGTATCGGGCAGCCCGTACGGTAAAATTTGGGCTCGAAAGCATTCCCCCGCTCAAGCCATTCGAATTAAAGACAATTAATTACACAAAAAAGAATTTTTCTCTTGCGCGCGCAAACCTGTATGCATTGGTCGCATATTTGCAAAATAAATGGTGCATCGAAACATTTCATATGATTCGCAATAGGCACAGTGCTATGAAGCATGCAGTATCGCTTGATGACTTAGAGGCTCATCTTGATTTTATTGCTTCAATACCCATAAGTACTTTGCCGATAAGAAATGTAATAAACGAGTATGAAAAATAAATTACCTCTTTCTGTTGTTATTATTACAAAAAATGAAGCGAACAATATCGCTGAGAGCATTACATCTGCCCAATTCGCTCAGGAAATTCTCGTTATAGATGCATTCAGCACAGATGCCACAGCAGAAATTGCACAGAGCCACGGGGCAAAAGTGCTATGCAATAAGTGGCATGGCTACGGAACGCAGAAAAATTTCGGCGCGCAGCATGCAGCGCATAATTGGATTTTATTTTTAGATGCAGACGAACGGGTATCGCCTGAGTTGCAACGCATATTGCCAGACGTTATAACTCGCGCTGAGTATAGCGTCTATTGGATTACCCTTGAGGATATTTTTCTAGGAAAGCGCATGAAGCATCTTGTCGGCCATAACCCGCGCCTCATACAAAAAATACAGGCCCATTGGAATACCGCACATGTACACGAACAGATGCTGTACGCGGACACAAACATCCCCGCACAATACAAAGATGGGATGTCGGGAGAAATACAAGAATCTATCATTCATCAGTCATATACGAGCATTAGTGCTTATTTAAAAAAAATGCACCGCTATACATCCCTCGATGCTGAAGAAATGCATAAAACAAGTACACATCGCTCCGGACGCGCGGTAACAAAAAATCCTTTACTGCCAATATATCTAGCTTTCAGGCAATTTGGAAAGCTACTCCTGTATCGAAAAGGCATATTAGATGGATGGCAAGGCGTTGTATGGTGCGCCCTTTCTGCCTATTACGAGCTCGAGATGGGCAATAAATATTTAGCATTACGTCATCCTGAACTTGATTCAGGATCCAGGTCATTTGATAACGTAGATTCCGGATCAAGTCCGGAATGACAATCTTCTATGAGAATTATCCATACAGCTCTGCGATATCCCCCGTCTCTAGGCGGAGCAGAAAAATATATCGAGCAAATTGTAACTGGCACTAGAAATATTGAACATGGGTTTGATGTGCGCATACTTTCTTCTGCAATGCGTACGCATGGGCCCATATCATATCTCGATCCAGAGCTCCTGACGCAAGATCCAATCTATCTCCAGCGATTATTTGTCGCAAAAACTCCCTTTATTTCTTATCCTCGCTTGCAAGCCCTCCCATATTACATAGGACATCACAAACCGGATATCCTGCATTCTTATGGATACTGGTATCAGCCTGCTGACACTACAGCGCGCTATGCAAAAAAACACAAAATTCCTTTTATTTTTCATCCTATTTATTACAAAAATAGCGTTCGAAAGAAACTAGTCTGGAAGCTATATGACAAAACAATTGGGCGCGCCACCTTTGCAGCAGCAGATGTTGTTGTGGTGATATCGGAATATGAAAAAAAGCTGATACAAGAGGCAGGATATCCTGTTAAGAAATTTGCAATCATACCCCCCGGCATAGATATAAAACAATTCGAAACGATTCGAGATAACCCATTTGTCAATAAAAATATTGGGGGCACAATTTTGCTCTCGGTATCGCGTATTGCAAAGTCAAAAGGATTGCAAGACACTATTCGTGCTCTTCCAGACATTAAAAAAAGAGTTCCGGATGCTTGCTTGGTTATAATAGGGGAAGATTTTGGATATCAACAGGAGCTTGTGACCATTGCCGAAAAACTAGGCGTAACATCCTCTGTTCATTTCTGGGGAAAGGCCACTGACGAAGAATTGATAGCAGCAATGCAACATGCCAGCGTTTTTGTTCATGCCTCTACATACGAAGCGTTTGGTATTGTTCTAGCGGAAGCGATGGCGGCGCAGCTGCCTATAGTTGCTCGCAATATAGCAGCAATTCCCTATGTAGTACCAGAAAACAAGGCTGGATTATTATTTACTAATAAAAAAGAGTTAGTGCAAAACATCATATCAATTATTCAGCTTCCGCAATTGGCGCACCACTTAACCGACTATGCTAGTAATCTAGCTCGCACACAATATTCTACAGATCAATCAATTAACCTGCTGCATGAGTTATATGAAGAGCTCAAAAAATAAGCGTATTCTATTTCTTGCACTATCTGGTATTGGAAACCTGATAATGCAGCTTCCAGCCATTACTGCTGTTAAAAAACAGCATCCTGCGTGGCATATAACTGTGTGCGTCGCCCCGCGCGGAACAGCTGAGATAGCGCGCTCACAGCCAGGTATCGACGACGTGCTTGAAATGCCGATTCGAGCAAATGCAATGCAGCACATAAAGAATATTATCACACTGCATAGGCGATCGTTTGATGTTGGCGTAGCATTATCTCCCGGCCAGCTCCTAAAAAGTGCCGCGTATCTTTTCCTTGCCGGAATACCTGTGCGCATTGGCAATTCATATCCGTTCAATCATAATCCGCATGCGACGCTTTTTTTAACAAAAGCATTTCACGAACGTCCTGGCATCCACGATATCGAACAAAATCTAACGCTTATCACTCCGTTATGCGACACAATACCACATAACTCAAATTACGAGTTAATAATCCCCGAACAAAATATACAAGAGGCAAAAACTATATTTGCGCCCATAAGCTATAAGGTACAAGCTATAAGCTACGTTGGTATTCACGCCGGATCAGCCCTGGGTTTTGCTTGGAAAAGATGGCCGCTTGATAGATTTGCGGAAGTTGCACGGCTCTATTCCAGAAAACATCCCTCCGCTCGATTTATAATTTTCGGAAGTCACAACGAACAGACCGAAAAAATGCGCCTCGCCGACATGATAAACAATCATTGCAGTGCACGAATTGCGGATACTGTTACTGCTTCGCTTATGACAACTGCAGCAACAATACAGCGGTGCTCTCTCTTTATATCTAATGATTCTGGCCTTATGCATATTGCAGCAGCTGTTGGAGTGCCCACTATCGGTCTATTCGGCCCTACAGACGAGTGCCAAACAGGCCCTCGAGGCGCTAAAAGCGTCGCCTTCCGCGCTCCTGGCACAAAACCGGCATACAACACCGAACGCGCACATTATTTTGGCACGGAGCCGCATATATCAATGCTAGCAATTACCCCGCAACAAGTACTTGACACAATAGGCTCAATGGCAGTCTAATAAAGGCGTCGGGGTGTTGAGCTCTTTCTAGTATTAAAGGGGTCGGCAGATGTTTTACGAAACGCTTTGTTTTGATGCGTTCTTGGTTATTCTGCAACTGTTGTTTGGCTTAAAAAATGGATGCTAGGCCATAATCCGCTGAAGCCGGTCTGATATCAGGCCGGCTTTTCTATTTCAATGCCTGCTGATAAAAATCTTCATGCTGGCGAGCAGCAATTTCTTGAGTGAATTTTTCTCGTACAACGTTTCGCGCTGCAATACCTATTTGCTTTGCCTCATAATGCCCCATAGTAAGAGCTCGCAATAACGTATCCTCTAAATCTTGGACAGATCCTCGTTCAAATAATAACCCAGTCGCATTATTCTCTATAAGCTCTGTAGGGCCGCCAACGCTGCTGACAACAACAATTTTTCCTCGCGACATGCCTTCGAGTACCGTTCTGCCAAATGGTTCAACCCACAGATGCGGAGCAACTACAATACTTGAGGCATCTATCAGCGGACGCAAGCGATGATAAGGAATATGCGAAACAAATGTTGTGCGATATCTCAACCCCCACACACTAGCCAGTTTCTCGTACTCTTCCTTCTGGGCACCATTGCCCGCAATGGTAAGATGAGCCCTTGGATATTCTTTCGCGACGCCTTTCCACGCCTCAAGCAGTACGCGAACACCCTTGTACATCTCTACTCTGCCGGTATATAAAATATTTCCAGCATGCCCCTGCTCAATGGGGTTTGATAAATATTCTTTTCCGATTGGGTTGTAAATAACTGCCGTATGCTGCTTCGATATATCCTGGTATCGCGCAATAAGGTCGCGTTGGGCGTAGGAAATAAATATTTGGTGCCGAAACGATGCAAAAGATTTTTTCCTATACGCTTTATTGTACATATACTGCCAAATACGAAATGGCTTGCGGGCAATAGATGCTTCATGCACTCGATGACATTGCCATAACTCATGAAGCCCATGGCATCCTTGCTCGATATTTCCGTTATATTGGATATTATTCGTGCATCCGCATATCTGCGCATAATCTCGAGCCGTTACAATCGCTCTCGAGGATTCAAGGTGCGATATCATCAGCGCGCTTCTAAAATCATGCGCATGAATAATGTCGAACGATCTCAAATCCTTCATTGATCGCTTAAATGTACGATATGATGCAATACTATGAGCACGTTCGAATAGCGGTTTTTGCCGTAAAAACATCGGAATAATGCGGACAGGAACTCCATCAACCACCTTTTGCTCTTTTCGCTCCCCGTCCGTAACAACCCCAACATCATGTCCAAGATCAATAAGCCCTTGCGCAATAAGATGCGTCGAAAGTTCTCCGCCCCCCTTTGCTTCAGGAGGATACTGTGCAGATATAAATAAAATCTTCATAAAAACTTTGTGTAGAGTTCTAGTGTTTGCTGTGCGGCAGTATTCCACGAGAACTTTTTTGCCTGCACAACTCCAAGTCTTATCACCCTTTTACGCATTGCAGGGGTTTCAATAAGCTCTCCAATACTCTGCGTAAAACCAGCAACATCGTCGGGATCGTGCATATGAGCTGCATCGCCTGCAATTTCTGGAATCGCAGTGGCATTAGAACACACAACTGGGCATCCAGAGGCCATAGCTTCAAGAATAGGCATTCCAGAACCTTCCATATACGATGGCATTAATAGTGCGTCTGCAGCATGATAAAAATCTTGCAACAGTTCATCTGAAACTTTTCCCAGAAGCTTCACATTATTTTGCAGCGCATAATCATCAATAAGACGCAATGTTTCGCGTCTTCCCGAGAGAAGTCCCGGATCGCCTACTTTAAGCAGTACGATATTTGGATATTGACTTTTTAATTGCGAAATAGTGCGCAATATTGTCTTAACATTTTTTCGAGGATGCTCTGATCCTACGTATAATATATATGGTCCAGGCACCGGAAGACGAAGATCTTTTATTACCGTTTGATACGCAACCGTAGATCGAAAATCCTGCACTGGTGCGAATTGCTCGCCCACGCCATTGTATATAACGCTGATATGTTCAGTAGGAATACTATATATTTTCACAATACTGCGCTTTACATACTCAGACACAGTTACGATGTGTTGAGCATTAGGTATCCCGCTCATTAAATAACGGTTCAGCGGAGCGGAAAGTACAGATTGGGGATCGGTACGCTCGATCACGTCATGCACTGTAATTAGCGATGGCTGGCGAGTACGCGCAATAAAGGATAGTGATTGGTTAGATATGTCATATCCATCAAATTTTGGTATTTTTTTCGCTAATCTTAGCCATGCAATACTTTTCATTCCCAACACCCCTGGCCAAGGACGCTGCATTGCAACCCGTTTCGCATCAACAGTAATCACATGCTCCTCTCCATCAATACGCACAAGATGAAATGCGATATCAGCACTTGCTGGCATATGAGATATCAGCTCATGCGCACGCCCTCCTACCCCAGAATCTGCGCGGGCATTTGTAATAATGCCGATATTTTTTTTCATAGCCCAATCTCTTTATAGGTTGCAACGGTTTTTTCGGTTATCTGTGCCCACGTTGTTTTCGTTGCTTGCACAACGCCTGCGTCACAAAATCGCTGCTTTGCTGCCTCATTACCGATAAGATTAAGCATTTCCCGGGATAGTCTCTGTGTAAAGTCGCCGTCATACATCCGTTCGTGCAAATCATTTGAAGAAAATGGAACGATCGCTCCTGCGTCACCAACAACTTCGGGCAACGAACCTCCATTACTCACAATGACTGGCGTTCCGCATGCCATCGCCTCCTGTGGAGGAAAGCCCCATCCTTCATATATAGATGGCCATACAAAAATATCTGCGTTGCTATAAAGCGAAGGTAAGTCTGCGTACGGAACATGTTCTCTAAAAACAATTCTGTCGGCATATTTCGATTTTTGCGCAAACACTCTCGCGCCATCGTCCTTATGTGCCGGCCGGCCAGCAACAATAAGCTGATGGGGTATTTGGCCGGCTATGAGCTCGAATGCCCGAATAAGAGTTTTAATATTTTTTCTCTCATCCCATGTGCCTACAAATAGAATATACTTGCCCGCCGTATCCGTAGAAGGATAGTTTGCCATTGGCTTAAAGTGAGAGGCATCAATAGCAAGGGTTGTCACAATAATTTTTTCTTCAGGTACACGGAACGTCTTCGCGATATCTTGTTTGCTCTTCTCGGAAATTGTGATAATACGATCGGATTGCACCGCCGCATGGTGCAACGCAGTTGGCCAGTATGCACGCCGAAACAGCGACTGCGTTTCAGGAAGAAGTATTGGAATAATGTCATATATAGTAACCACTGTAGGGGCTGTTTTTTTTCGCGGTATGGCAGCTTTTGTAAAATGCGCAACATTCGGCTTATTTCGAGCGATATACGTTTCAAGTTGATAATTCATCCAATACGGCAATAATAATTCCGAGCGTAATGGAACAGGCGAAGATCTGGATCCGTCTACCACATCTATATGAATATTAGAATGTTCGCGTAAACCCTTCAGTAAATTTATTACATACGATTTAATCCCGCCGCTTCTCGCAGTGCGCGCCCTTGCCTCAATAATGACGTTCATAGCGTGTTACAGTATCTAATAATACGCGCTCAAGCAAGCCCGACGTTTTATCAATATAATACGCACCCACATCGCGAATATTATTTGCTGAAATTTCCCGTCGTAGGCTCTGGTCATTCATTACTTGCTGGACCGCAGCTGCAATTTTTTGTACATCGCGCGGAGGCACCAAAAGCGCATTTTTCCCATGCTCCAAAAAATCTTTTTGCCCGCCATCATTAGCTGCAATAATCGGCAACCCCGCATCCATTGCCTCCAGGAAGACGATACCAAATCCTTCGTGCTGCGCAGCAGAAACATATGCATTAGCAGTACGAAGCATTGCATGTTTTTCTTGTTCAGATATAAAGCCCACAAGACGAACACGACCAGATAAATCGTATCGATCAATCTGCTCTTGCAGCGATTCTTTTAGCGGGCCATCTCCTATGATTAATAGTTGCGCAGCAGGAATCTGCTTCCAGGCTTCCAATAATGTCTCATACCCCTTGCGAGGCACTAAGCGGCCTATTGATATGCATAAAAAATCATCATTACGCAATCCAAGCGATTCTCGCGGAAGCGGAGTGCAGGGGAATGGTACAAGACCAATCGGAACTACAGTAATATCTTGCATAATATTATGCAATTCAATAGCGCGCTGTTTTGTATCGTGAGAAATTGCAGTAACAGCGTTTGCATGCCGCACGATATAGCGAATCACGGAACGAAAAACTCCGTGCCGATGAGGAGATATTCCCTTTGAAGGATCGTAAATATCTCCACCGATTAACGTTACGACAAGCGGAATATTCCGCATACGTGCCAACATAAGGGCAGGTACTCCCGACGGAATAACAAAGTGAGCATTAATAATATCAAAGGCGTGCTTTTTTGTAAGCGCCAACCCCGTAATAAAGGCGGACGGTACGAATGTAAGAAGGGAGACAAGCGTTGCTGTTGGCAAGCTCGTTCTTCCTACAACACCAACCCGATGAACATGAACGCCATCGATGAAATCGTACCGTTTCGCATGTTTAAATGCTGTCGTAATAACATGGACGGTATGTCTCTTCGCAAGCTCTTGAGCAATTTGCGCTGTCATAACACCGCCACCGCCTCCAAGAGGAGGATACTCAAAATTAATGAATAAAATAGTCATGAATCAGAACGCTCCCCCTGCTTACCGGCAGGCAGGCTCTCTACCCTTAACTCCGGATTTTGAATAATCGCATTTCCCGAATCTGTATTCGTAAAAACAAAATTTATTTCCATTCCATGCAGAATCACTTCGTACACGATTTTCCCTTGTTCTATTCGAGAAGGAATTTCTTGGCCGCCCGTGCGCAAAACCGGCGCGCTTGCATCCCCTTGCTGCTCGAATGAGAGCGATATTGCTCTCTCTTTCCCCGTGATGTTTATCAGAATAAGAGAAGCTTCTCCTGGAATTTCTGCAAAGACGCTGCTTCTTTTCGGATCATACCCGACATGCTCCCATCCATCGCCGCGCATCAAAAAGACTCCGTCGCTCTTGATAGCTGTATCAGGATTCAAGATATACAGATCAGCGTCACCAAACAGCTCTCTGGTAAATCCTTCGCTTTTTTCAAAAAGATTGCTCAACGCATCGTTTTGCGTTTTGGAAAGTGAGTCCGTATGAATGATTACCGCATACGCATCAAGCCACTGCATTGCTTCGGGCAATGTTTCTGCAATATTCTGGTTAAAGAATTCATTTCGATTCTCGAGCAACTCCGTGGTTCGCAAATAGAGAAGTTGCCGAACGCCGGGTGCTGCCTTTTCGCTATCATGAATACTATCTAAAGAACCGCGCTCGAGCGCGATATTGCCAAGAGAGTCTTTTCCATGCAGTGCACTGGCATAAAGCCCTCGAGATGCCGAAACATAATTAGTTGCAGACGGTACTTCTATAATGGCAGACCCTGGTATGGCCGAAAGCCTGTCATATACCGGAGATAGTTGTGCAGATTGCATGGGAAATGGAAGAAAAAGAAATTCCAGCAGAATCAAGAGACCAATTAAGAGGGTCGTTCCCCTCTCCCGTTTTGGGAGAGGGGTGTTTGTCGCAATCACCCATCCAAGCAGCACACACGCTGCAAGCCCAACCAATGCGCCCGCACGCGCGACCACCCGCACCGCAGAGAATATCGGCAAATTCTGCAGCAGCGCATACGGAAGCGGGAAGCCCATGACTTTTCCATATACATGTAAAACCGGCCCGAGGCTGATAAGAGAGAATACGAACATAACGGCTATCCAAAATCGCTTTTGCCCCACAGGAATATGCCGATGAAAGAAGAGAATGGCGATAAGCAGTGATACTCCCAGATACTGCACCGATTCCGAATTATTCCCCGTAAAATACTGTCCGAACAATGTTTGGAAAAACGAACCCCAAATCGGATGCTGGTAAGACGGCACGATAAAAGAAAATAAATCGGCGGAAAATCGAATTGCCTGTTCTTCCCCCAAAACAAGCGCGTCGGTATCCGTTGCGGCAAGCTTGATAGTCGGAATATAGGGAATTATGACACCGAAGATGAGAATAACGACTAGTAGCATAACCTCACCCAGCCTCTCCTTCGTAAGGAGAGGAGTTCGCGTTCTCTCCCCCTGCCCGAGGGGGAGCTGGAGTGGGTGGGAGTATCGTATCCTGTCTAATAGATCTTTTCTCCACACCCACGCTGCAATCAGCGCCAATATTCCCAAGTACAGCATATAGTGATGCTCCGTCCATGCCTGAACAGATAAAAGAACGCCAAGCAACGCATACTTCCACGTTTTGCTTTCTCGGTATATCGAAATGGCAGCCACGATAATAAATGGCATCCACTGCATCTGCATTGCGCCGAAATGCCCGAGCGCATGTGCGCTATGAAACGGCAAAAACATATAGGCAATTCCCGCCAATAAGGGAGCCGGTTCAAAAATACTTGTCCCGTTCGTAACGCTTCGTACCAAAAGCGCCATCGCATATCCGGACAGAATAAAGCTCAAAAGCCATATCAGATTATATGCAATCGGTTCACCAAAGAGTATATGCAGCGGCATCCATGGCCATACGGAAAGATTCGCAAGCCGCGCCTCGCCCGCTCCGGACAGATCGCGAACAAATTCCGGAAACCCAAGATCAGCCTTTGATTCCAGCCTCCAAAGAGCCTGCCAAGGGTCTCCCCCTTGCCCCGCAATGCCATCACCCATATTCAATACAACCGGCAGAGACATCAAAAGAGCCAAAACAGTAAAAACAGCTAAAGACAGAATATGCTGCCTATATACTCCTTGCATGCTTTATACTATATTCCATAGTATGAAAGCTGTATATATCGTCATTCCTGCGTATAACGAAGAGACGGCCATCGGGCAAGTAGTTGAGGATGTGCTAAAAGAAGGCTTTTCTTCTATCATTGTGGTCGACGATGGCTCACGGGATAATACGGCAGCTGTAGCAACCAAATCCGGTGCGCTGGCCCTTCGGCACAAGATAAACAGGGGCAAAGGCGCGGCAACCAGAACCGGCATTGAAGCAGCACTCTTCCTCGGAGCGGACATTGTCGTAACACTAGACGCAGACGGCCAGCACAACGCAAAAGAGATTCTTGATTTAGTTCAGCCGATTATACATAACGAATGCGATGTTGCTTTAGGCACGAGGCAGATCATTACCGGAACGATGCCACGGTATAAGGTAGCCCATAACAAAATTGCAAATACTATTACAATGCTGTATTCAGGCATTCGCGTACAAGATAGTCAATCAGGATTCCGAGCATATTCTCGGCATGCGTGTAATTATCTCGACACTACTTCAGATGCATACGAATACGAAAGCGAAATTATAAGGCTTATTGCAGCTCACAAGCTTTCGTATAAAGAAGTGTCAATCTCAACGGTGTATACGGATTATTCTACGAGTAAGCTGCAAAAACAGGATATTTCAAATGGAATCCGAACAGTTTACAAAATGCTCTGGAAGGCGTTATCGTAACAAGCTATGCTCGTATCTAACGTTCATTTTTATCAAATAGCGATACTAGTTATTTCGTGTCTGATGATATTCTTTGGACTCGAGAAAACGATTAAACAAAAGCCAGGCCAAACGTTTCTCAAGCTCGCAATTCGTATTATTGTTTGGGGGGGCATGGCGGCAGTTGCTTTGTTTCCAAGTTTTACAAACTATTTAGCTCATTTTATTGGCATTGAAGGAAACGTAAACGCTGTAATACTTACAGGGTTCTTGCTCGTATTTCTTATTATCTTCAAAATATTGTCCGTAGTTGAACGTATTGAACAGGACATAACCAGGCTTACACGCAAAGAAGCTCTGAAGAAATTAAAACAATGATAGAAGAGGCTCAATTAATCATTCTCCTTCGGATTATATATGCACTTGGTGCTGGCCTTTTTCTGTCTGGGTATAGTGCCACCGTATTAATGCAACGATACTATCGACTCCATCTACTACCCTCGGAATTTTGGTCCATAGTAACAGCACTAACATTATTTCTTAACCCGGGGATAATGGCGGGTGTATCTTTAATATCCTCAACAATCAGCCCTTCCTTGCCATTTATTATTTCATTCAGCCTTGCTGCGATTGTTCTTGTCACTAAAAAACCCAACATATCACTAAAAATCCCTCCACTCCTTATTGCTGTTACGCTTTTTTATTTGCTTATCATCTCCATCATTATATTTTCATACCCAACACTTCCGGATTCAGATCCGTATACATGGCTAGATCGAACAAACAAATTTTTTGAAACAAAAACAGTCGACACCCTTGTTGAGCGCCCCCTCTTTTATTACCTGGACTATATTATATCCGTGCCCATGGGTATAAAACCATATGTGGCATTTAAGTACATCTTCCCATTTGCTCCACTATTAGCTCTACCATCTCTTTGGCTGGTCTCTAGGCGTCTTCAAAACAAGATACAGCAAGTTGCGTTTTTACTAACCCCAATGCTAAGCGCATCAACACTTCTTTATTTTACAACCCCAATTCCCCAATCCATCATAATGGTAATACTCGTAATATTTTTTTGTTGGCTCGTATATGCAGACTATACTCAAAAAAGAATCTGGTACTATGCCAGCGGAGCACTTATGGCTGCTGGATATCTGTATCACGAATCCGCATTATTACTTTTTCTTGCGTGGGCACTTATAACAAGCGTAACATCCGCAAAATCTTGGTATGCAAAAATCAGAAATAATCATCTTGCGTTCATTCTTGCCATTCTATTGATATTGACAAATATTCATATACTTTATAAGCCGACATCACTCATAAGGTATTGGACAACAACTGCCTGGGCCCATATTGGAGAAATCAACCTACTATTTCCAGCCTCTTATATCAATATCGACGGTAGGGATGTTGGATGGGGAAACCTTACGGGTGTAACTAAATATTATCTTTATTACGCTGGACCTCCCGTTCTATTGATTTTATTCTTTACTGTTTTTGCAATCGGAAAAATAAAAGAATACCGCCGATTCTTAATAGATTCACTGCGCAGCTCACCTGCTTCTAAGGTTATATTGCTCTCAATTATTATCTTTTTTTCTCTCTCGGAAATTATTCCTCGCCTATTAAATATAGCCTTTCTTCCTGAGCGAGCATGGATTTTTACGGGAACCTTTTCGATGTATCTTTTTATTTCCTATATTTTTTATGCTAAAACAATAGGTAAAATAGCCTCTCCCGCGCTTAGTCTGTCTTTAGTTTTTCTTACATGTATAAGTGTTGGTGCTGCGCTCTATATCAATCAAGGCAAAGTATATTCAATACCTTCCAATCAACTTCGCGCAGCAAATTGGGTCAAAGATAATTTGCCCAAAAACAGAATCATGATGACTACTCGCAATGGGAATTTATTAACATTCCATTCGCTCTCAAATACTGTATTGGTAGATCCGCAAATATTTTGTGCGGATCAGAATGGTCTCAATTCGATTATATCTAAAATATCCCAAGTTCAATTTTCTACAACTGATACATTACCAGAGCGCTCACCCTTAGAAGAGTTGCGACAGTATCTAAATACAAACCAAAAAGTATCGATACAAAGGGTACTCGAGCTTGCTCAGCTGTCCATAACGTCTGAGCATATACCTCTCGCAATCGACAATGTGAATCTTCATCATTTCTTATATGTATTTTTTGCAAAAATGGATGACCAAAATCTGTATGGAGCTCGGCCGTACTTTAAAACAGACCCATTGAATAACTGTAATCAACCTACTCTAAATAAGTACCCTAACGTCTTTGAACAAGTATATAACGACGATGAGCGGATTATAATATGGGCCGTAAAATAAATATCCTTGTATGTTCTCCTTATTACCCGCCTCATGTAGGTGGGCTGGAAAACCATGCAGAAGAGTTTGCAATACAAGCGACGCAGCATGGGCATAGTGTCACTATATGGACAGCAAATATTCCCATGCAAGCGTCCTGCGATGAAGTTCAGCATGGAGTGAGGGTTATTCGATATGATGCAGCCGAGCTTTTAGGTGGTTTTCCTATCCCTGCTATATGGACTATGTCGTTTTGGAGACAATATAAAGAAATAAAAAAAATGCATCATGATCTTGTTATTTCTCGCACAAGGTTTTTCCTATCTTCGGTTTTGGCGCGCGCCTTTGCAATCAGAAATCATCTACCCCATATTCATATTGAACACGGTTCTGACTATGTGCACCTTCATAGTAGTGTCGCTACCGCATGCGCCTACCTGTATGACAAGACGTTTGGAGTATACGTCCTAAAACACTCGGATGCCGTAGTGGCAAACTCACAAGCGACGAAAATATTCGTTCAGGAGTTTACGAACGGAGCGGTTGTTCCTACGGTAATATATAGAGGAGTAGATAAAGAGCATATTCTTTCTCAGGCACCAAACATACTTGCGAAAGATGCAGCGCAAGGGAAGGTTATTCTTTGCTACCTTGGAAGATTGATCGATGGTAAGGGCGTGCATCACCTGCTTGATGCGCTGCAGTCCAAACAGATTCGAGAAAACATCGTATGTTGGATTATTGGGGATGGGCCGCAAAGAAAAGCCTTGGAAGATCTTGCAACCAAATACAATTTCACGGATCGTATTACCTTCTTTGGAAATAAGGATCGCAATGAGGCAATCGGACTTTTAAAGGCAAGTGATATTGTTATTAACCCGAGCTATACCGAGGGGCTTCCTACTTCCCTTATAGAAGCTGCGTTGTGTAGGAAAGCAATTATTGCTACGCGCGTAGGCGGAACTTCGGAAATCATAAAAGACGGAACGTCCGGTATTCTTACCCCCTCTCACGATACGGATGCGTTGCGATTGAGCTTAGAAAAGCTCATTGCATCCAAAGAGCTTCGAGAGTCCTACGGAGATGCTGCGTATATAAAATGCAGTACTATGTTTTCATGGGATACTGCAATTGGTCTCTATGAATCTTTATTTGAAACAGTAATCGCAAAATGAATACGAAATATATCATACGAATTGATGACATATGCCCTACGATGAAATGGGGCCCGTTTGCTCGTATCATGGACGTTTGTATAAAGCTCAATATCCACCCTATTCTTGGTATTATTCCTGATAATCAAGATCGAAAGCTGCAGATAGAACCAGCTCGTACTGATTTTTGGCAACTCATACAATCATATGAGTCCCGTGGTGCTATTATTGCCCAACACGGATACCAGCACGTATATAATAACCATAAAACGGAATTTGCGGGGTTACCCTACACGGAGCAATATGAAAAAATTCAACGGGGAAAACAAATATTGGAAGAGAAGCTGGGACCTTCCCCCAAGTGGTGGATGGCACCTGCTCACAGCTTAGACGAGGCAACGTGCAAGGCGCTCTATGAACTTGGCTTTACGTATATAACTGACGGAATCGCTCTCTATCCGTATACGGAATATGGCCTCACGTGGGTTCCGCAACAACTATGGAGTCCCAGAGTAATGCCAATAGGGGTTTGGACTCTGTGCACTCACACAAATACGATTTCCGAAGATTCTCTGGACTCTCTTCTCCGTTTTATAGAAAAACATGAACCAAACTTCAAGGATGTCTCATTGACTCCTAAATCATCCGCCCTTACAACACCTATGCGCCTTGCGTGGAAAATAGCATTACAACTACGCAGTCTATGACGTATATAAATGAACACCATGTCTATACGGATCCGGATGCGTATGATGCTCGGTCAAAAAAGTTTCTGGAAAAATACAATAAAAAAGCATGGGATCCTGTCATTTACAAAACAGGAAAACAGTATATATCAGCTACTGATACAGTCTGTGATTTTGGTTGTGGTACGCTAGCCCATTTTCCCGCAATGGAACAAGCAAATAGGATATACGCAATAGACACTAATAAGGCGATGGTGGACGAAGGTTTGCGAAAGCTAGGCGCATGGAGGAAAAATAAGATTGAGATAGTTATTGCAGATGCCTGCAATACCCCGCTTGCACCGCATACATGCTCAATTATATGGTCAATTGGCCTTACGGAATATACAAATCTTGAAAGCTTATTTGCAGAAATGACTCGAGTTGCAACTCCATCAGCATTGATGCTTCTTCAATTTCCCAGTGCTAATAACCTAATGCATGTTGCCATACGAACTTTAAATTATCTGCGCGGGAAAAAGACAAAGAAGTTCCGAACCCTTTCTGAAATTCGTACTATCGCGCATACAAACAACTGGATTGTTATTGATGTCCAATCCGCTTTCATTCGGAACAATTTGTGGTGCGTATTACGGAAATCCAATCCTGAATAACGGTTTTTATATCATGATGAGCCCTGGCGTAGCTGCTTTCTGATACTGCAAGAATTTCATACTGCTCACTATTTTTCATAAGCATGTCTATCGCATTGTACATGATTTGTATATTTCCTTGTGCGCAGACGCCCTCGCACGAAATATTCAGAGAAACAATAGGTACGCCATATATCATTGCTGATATATACGTATTCGGAGATCCTTCGTAATCCGAAGTCCCGAGCAAGAGATATGACCGCTCTAATACAGTATTTGTTTGTTCGGGAGGTAGTTCTCCTAAAAACTGAATATTGGAAATTTTTTTTGCCCGTTGTTTGCATTGTTTGTATATATCCGCATCTCCAGAATGAGAAAGAATCATAGTAAATTCATAGTGCGGAAAATGTTCTGCAGTAGCAAAGAAAATGTCAGGACGCTTCACTGTCCGAGAAGAACCGATCCATATAATTGTTTTATCTTTCTTCTTCTCTAGCTCAGTGGGGCTTGGTATCTGGTATCCATTGGCGATCACGACAGAATCTTTGTTGTAATACTTCTCAAGATCTTTCTGCTGCCCTACGTGTTGAGTGATAACGATATCAGAGAGACGAATACCTATCCTGTACAGCGCCCCCGATAGTACACCCATATCTCGTTCCTTTTTCTTCGTGCAATCTACGTCGCTTGCGGTACGAAAGACATACCTCTTTCCTGTTATCTTTGCATACAACGCAAGAAGGCCTACTTCGGGCCCTGCAGGCGAAGATATGATTACATCTGGACGAATCCGTCGTAGAACACGCCAGAGAACAAAGGGAGCACGGATGAGATTTGAAATAGTCTTTTGTAAAGGGAATGATGCGTAGACGGTAGTATTTCCCATTTTTTGAATTGGCTGTTGGCCAAAGTCTCCAGCAACGAAGGAAACCGTGTAATCTGGATGGTTTGCAAGCTCTGTCGCAAGTGCGTGCATTTGCAGCTCCGTTCCCCCTATATTGGCAGAACTATGGGGATCAAAGACTTTATAGGCATTCAGGGAAACAAAGCAGACTTTGGTCATAGATGAATCGTACAAGATACTGTATAGATATCATATGTGCGGTATTACGGGAAAGCTGTCATTTAGGGGTGCGGATGTAGCGGCATCTGATATTGAGCGTATGAACAGTGCTATAGCCCATAGGGGGCCTGATGGCACTGGAATATACCTATCGCCAGATCATAAGGTGGGGCTTGGTCATCAAAGGCTTTCTATCGTAGATCTATCGCCCTTAGGAGCTCAGCCAATGCGATACGTGGATAGATATGAGATCGTTTTTAATGGAGAAATATATAACTTTCAAGAAGAAAAAAAACTTCTTAAGAAAATGGGATATCGTTTCAATTCTCATACCGATACAGAAGTTATTCTTGCATTATATGATGCATATAAAGAAGATTGCGTGCAGCATTTGAGGGGAATGTTCGCATTTGCTATTTACGACGAACAAGAAGATGTGCTCTTTTGTGCTCGTGACAGGGTAGGGCAAAAGCCATTGAAATATTTTTACAGTGATTCTGTATTTATTTTTGCATCGGAACTCAAAGCTATTCTTACACAGAGCGAATATCCGAAAGCTATCGATCACGATACTGTTACCCAAATGCTGGTACTTCAGTATGTTCCGGGAGATTGCACAGGATTTAGTGGTATAAAAAAACTTCTTCCTGGACATAGTATTATAATTAATAGAAAAACAGGCAGCTATAGCATAAAGCGATATTGGGATATTTCTTACGGAGATACGCTCAACTATTCCGAAAATACATGGAAAGAAAAAGTTCTTGGAAAACTACGGAGCGCTGTTCATGAGCAAATGATGGGCGATGTTCCTGTTGGAGCAATGCTTTCAGGAGGGCTCGATTCTTCCCTTATTGTTGCGCTCATGGCAGAACACACCACCTCCCCTATTCAAACATTTTCTGTAGGTTTTACCGGACAGCAAACAAGCGAGCTACCGTTTGCAAACCGCATTGCACAGCAATTTCGAACATCTCATCATCAAATTTATATTTCTCCTGCAAGCGTTGAAACGCTTCCAGAGCTTGTGAGAATTATGGAAGAACCTTTTGCAGACCACGGAGCACTTCCTACGCTTCTCATGAGTCGTAAAATTGCCGAGCACGTTAAAGTTGCACTCAATGGAGATGGAGGAGATGAAAATTTCGCCGGATATGATAGATATACTACATATCGCATGTCGGAGATACTTCAAGTATTTGCTCCGCTCCTTGCCCCAGGAAAGGATATGCTTCCTCAGTCATCTATGTTCGACAAAGCTCGGAGGTTCATTTCTTCCCTCTCCCTTGATGGCGCAAGAAGATATCTAGAGTATGTGTCATATATATCTTCTCGAGATATTTCGTACCCAGAAAATGATAGTATACAGAAATCCTGGGATTCGTACCCTGGTGGCGACACCCTATCGCGCCTCCTGTCAGTGGATTTTCATACCTACCTTCCAGGTGCGTTGCTTCCTAAGGTGGACATGACAGCGATGGCAGCATCGCTTGAAGGAAGGTCTCCTTTTTTAGATCATGAATTTTTAGAGTTAACAGCTGCTATGCCAAGTAACCTCAAAATGAGGGGATTGCATAATCGTAAATATCTCCTCAAAGAGATAGCTCAAAACTATCTTCCTCATGAAATTATTTATCGTAAGAAGCAAGGATTTAGCGTTCCACTCAACGCATGGTTTCAGGACGATCTATATAACTATGCGCAATCTCTTCTTCTTGCATCTTCTGCACGCATCAATCTCTTTTTATCCAAAGAATATACAACAGCTACCCTTCAAGGGCATAAAACTGTTCCTACAAAAGGCAGGCAAGTATGGGCAATGCTGATGGTTGAACTTTGGCTCCGAGAATATTTTCCATAAAACCCTATGACAGTAACACGTCTTATATTTCTCGTAAGTATTGCCATTCAGCTTCTATACGTAAAAATAACTGGAGTAAAAATGGGTGGCGATTCTGATTTTTACATACAAGGTGCATCAATACTTACAAACTCTCATTTCTCTTTTATACAACTCTTTTATACAGGATATCCTTTGTATTACCTTGCATACCCAGCGTCCTTAGCTCTTCTGCAAAATAATACTCTGCTTGTAGTATGGGTTCAAATTATTCTTCACGCTTTTGCCGGCGTACTCATATACAAAATAGCATCGCGTATTCATAGTAAAACAGCGGGTATTATTTCAGGATTCGCATATGCGTTTTCTTTTGAACTATTTCAGTGGAATACGTACATTCTCACTGATTCACTTTTTATATTTCTTGTCGTTGCTGCGCTGTATCTGTATACAAAAAAATCTTGGTATATTTTCATAGGAATTATTTGCGGAATGACCCTATTACGACCCACTGCTGCCCCCTTTCTTCTGGCAGCAGCTGTTGCATCTACATGGCATTTTAAAAAAATATATAAAATTTTGGCATACACTATGCTCCTCTTAACAGTAACATATAGCGTTGCTCACATTCTTTCTATTGATGCGGGTACGAGATTAGGAATTTCGGGGTACATTCATTATTTTGCATCTTTGTTTGAGCGAGGTGTACTTGTACGAGACCGGGCATCTTTGATTATTCCAGTAACATGGAGTTCTTCACTGAGTCTTGTAAACATATATACGTTTATAAAAATACTTTTCTTACGTTTTTTGCTCTTTTGGGCACCTGCTATTTCAGATTTTTCTCTTCCCCATACCTTGATTAATATAATTACCCTGATTCCTTTATATATATTTGCAATATTTGGCATATCGAAATATGCAAAACGGCATATTCTAGGCATAACTGTTATTATCATATTTTGGATTTTTCAATCATTTACAGAACTTGATTACGATTGGAGATATCGAACCCCCGTATTACCCGCTCTTATTATATTTGCAGGAATGGGCGCAGCCGATTATCTGCAGACAGGAAGAACTCTTATAAAAAACATACGAGAGGTTCAGATTATTCGCTTCCTATTCTTTGGGCTTGTTACCGCTGCAGCCGATTACCTAATACTAAATATTCTGCATCTCGTATTTGATATATCTATTTTTTGGTCAGTTTTTTGGGGCTTTATATCTGGCGGCCTTATTGGATATTTTCTCCACAGTAGATTTACGTTTCGATACAATGCGGGTAACAAAGATCTGATAAAGCTGTCACACTATTTACTGTTGTGCGGCGCTAACCTTGCCCTTACGGAAATTGTAGTACAGAGCTTAACTGTTCAAATAGGAGTGCCCTATAACACGTCAAAACTTATTGCGCTCGTTCTTGTCGCAGGCACTTCCTTTATTGGCAATAAATTTATTGTGTTTCGAAAATCGTCTATTTCAGCAATCGAGTAATAAACTTCATGACGTCTACGTACTCTACCGAAGCCTTGTTTCCTACGATTTGAACCGCCAAGGCACCTACTACGTTCCCTATAAACGCTGTAAAGTCCTCAGGAAGCTTTCCGCCAAACGCAGGGGCTGTATAGGCAAAGAATGCATCTCCGGCACCTACAGCGTCTACTACGGAGCTCGTGAGGGCTGG
>Ga0209542_10002206_pt1 | contig 44087 bp, 46 predicted proteins | sample RifCSPhighO2_01_FD_184028 | JGI IMG/M metagenome (GOLD analysis project Ga0209542, IMG submission 184028) | Soil microbial communities from Rifle, Colorado - Rifle CSP2_plank highO2_0.1 (SPAdes) (version 2) | ecosystem: Environmental > Terrestrial > Deep subsurface > Rock core/Sediment ...
GGGTTTCCAGCAGGCGGGCAAAAAGGAAGGGGGTTGGGGGGAAGGAATTTTTGCCCGCCTGCCATCCCGCGAAGCGGGACTGGGGTGGGAGCGGCTCCGCTCTCTTGCTCCGTCAAGAGAGGCAAAGCAAAACATTTTTCAATTCCTTTTAGAAGAAGGGTCGCGCGCCAAAATTGAAAAAAGAGAAAAATGTTTTGCTTTGCGCCCCGCCTCTGGCGGAGGCGGAGCCGCGGGGCGGGTCAATTCCGTTCAAAATAGGTTCGTACTGCGTTCAGTAATTGCGACCAAGTTAGACATTGAGAGTTTTCGGAAGAAGGTACGCGCTCGCTTCGCTCGCGCGCTGGGGGGATTTTATTCTGATTTTCCGCCGCAATCCGCCAAACGCCAGACCAATCCCAGCCGACTTTTTTGGCCAGCAGGCGGCGGTTCGGAATTGCGAAGCAATTCATCCCGCATTTGCGGGATATCCAACTTTTTTCTTTCCGACTTCGGCGGAATACGAAGCCAGTTTTTTAATCCCGCGCTTTATGGCCAAAGGCGACTAACAATATGAATACTAAATACTTTTTATACGCTCGCAAGAGCACCGAGGACGAGGAACGCCAAGTGATGAGCATTGAAGCCCAGCTCGCGGAGTTGGCGGAATTTGCCAAACGGGAAAACATTGAGATTGCGGAAACCTTTATTGAAAGCAAAAGCGCAAAGAAGCCCGGGCGAGAAATTTTCAACGAGATGATGAGCAAGGTTCAGGAAAGTAAAACTCCGGTGGGACTTCTTGCGTGGCACCCAGATCGTCTCGCCCGCAATTCCGTTGATGGCGGTTTGATAATCTACTCCATAGACACCGCCAAAATCGCTTCTTTGCGCTTTCCTACCTTTTGGTTTGAGCCAACTCCGCAAGGGCTTTTTATGCTTCAAGTCGCCTTTGGCCAATCAAAGTATTACTCCGACAATTTGTCGGAAAATGTAAAGCGCGGGATTCGCCAAAAACTCAGGCGCGGCGAATGGCCCGGCCTTGCGCCTTTTGGCTATGTAAACAATCCAAAAACGAGAACAATTGAACCAGACCCAACAAAAGCTAGAGTTATTAAAAAAGCATTTGAAGAATACGCGCAAGGCCGCCATACGCTTTTATCGCTTGGCGAACGCCTGAGTTTTTGGGGCGTGGTGAGCGGGACCGGAAAACCGCTTTGCAAGGCAACGCTCCAGCGAATGCTGACAAATAAAGTTTATCTCGGCTTGATTATCCACAACGACGAAACTTATGAGGGCGGTTTTCCGGCAATTGTTTCCAGAGCGGCTTTTGAGAAAGTCCAAGAGGTATTAAAGAACCGAGCCAAGCCGCGCCATTCCAAAAAGCGACACAACTTTCCATTTACCGGACTGCTCACTTGCGGGGAGTGCGGCGCGGCCATTACCGCTCAATACGCTCACGGACACGGTGGCACATACAAATACTACCGTTGCACCAAGCGGCTTGGTTCGTGTTCGCAAAGTTATCTGCGCGAGGACTTACTCACCGAGCAACTGAAAGCAAAAATCTCAAAAGTCGCTCTTTACGAAGACTGGAAAGAAAAGATGCTGGCGCAAGTGGAGGTGTGGGAAAAAGAAAATATCCAGTCTTCGCAATCTTTCGCCCAAAATCTAGAAAAGGAAATCAAAGAAACGGAAACTAAACTTGATAGGTTGGTGAACGCCTTTTTGGACGGAGGTATCGAAAAAGAAACTTACCTTGCCAAAAAGGACGAGCTTATCACCACCAAAACAGACCTCCAGCGAAGAAAGTCTGATTTTGGGCGAAAGGGAAACAATTGGATCGAACCCTTGCGCGAGTGGATTTTAACCGCTCACCACGCTGAAAAACTGGCTTCGTCCAACGAATTTGATGAAATCAAATCGTTGGTGGAAAAAATTGGAACGAACCGCCGCCTGCTGGACAAAAAAGTCGGCTGGGATTGGTCGGGCGAATGGCGGATTGTGGCGGAAAATCAGAATAAAATCCCCCCAGCGCGCGAGCGAAGCGAGCGCGTGCCTTCTTCCGAAAACTCTCAACGTCTAACTTGGTCGGGCTGCCCGGATTTGAACCGGGACTAAATCCTCCCAAAGGACTCGTGCTGCCGTTACACTACAGCCCGATATTATTTTGAAGGTGAAACACGCCGCCTTATACCACAAGGTTTCGCGTTAAACATCAAGGACTACATCATCAGTAACACGTATTATAGCCTTTTTGGCAGGAAAATCTAATAGGACAGCCATGATATCAATTTGCCATTCTTGGTTGTCGTTTATATGTTTCTCGGCAATATATATCTGAATAGCTCGCTTTATGCGCTGTTTCTTCCAGCGGTGGACATTTTCCTCCGGAAGATATTCTTCTATTGTGGCGCTTGTCTTATATGGTGTTCCTATTTCTGTTGTTTCATGTGTAACTTCTATATGCCATTTTTTTTCTGATTTTATATGAAAAAAGCGTAACAATCGCGAGATAAAAGTTTCATGTGTAACATCAATTTTCTCTTTTATATATGTTTCACGTGAAACGTTTGTTTCATGTGAAACTACACTAACATCAGAGTTGTCTGAACATATTGTCACTGTTTTCACTTCAATAAAGTGTAGTATCTTATCTTTCTTTGCCATAATGTCTATTTCACCCCATTTTTTCTTATAGTTTCGCTCAATAATAGTGAAACCTTGTTTCACGAGAAACATGCAGGCAAGTTCTTCGCCGATATTTCCGATTCGCTGTTTTTCCGTTTCTCTCGGCATGTAGTGTATTTTATTGTTTATCAACAATTTCTAAGGGTCAAATATATTTGTTTTTTATGTCCCTTAGAAATTCCTTTTAAAGTATAGACCCTTTCTAAGGGTCAGTTCTATGCACAACCTGTTCGTAAGGGACAAAAAGCGATAGCTTTTTGCGGTTTTGGTAGCTCCGGAGGAGCTATAAGATCCAAAACCTATCCCTTCTGCAAAGCTTTTTGCGGTTTTGGTAGCTCCGGAGGAGCTATAAGATCCAAAACCTATCCCTTCTGCAAAGCTTTTTGCGGTTTTGGTAGCTCCGGAGGAGCTATAAGATCCAAAACCTATCCCTTCTGCAAAGCTTTTTGCGGTTTTGGTAGCTCCGGAGGAGCTATAAGATCCAAAACCTATCCCTTCTGCAAAGCTTTTTGCGGTTTTTATCTCGCCAAAAGGCCGGATTATAAATCGGAAACCTATCTTTTAAATATGCTCACCGACATTTCGTGATTTGCTGACTCAAAAGGAGATTGATTGATAGTTGTCTTGTTTCATGTGAAACCTCTTACATGTGATGCAGGCCTCTTCTCATTGTTTGCTTCTATTTTATCTTTATATTTACCATAAGGCGCGTAAAAATGTGCTTTTATTGTTGATAATTTATTGTTTACTCTATTGAAATGCAGTGGATTGTGATAGACTGTTTATATACAAAAAACGCAGAGATTTGGAAAATTAACTTCTCCTATGAGTAACAGAGTAAGAAAAGCAGGGAGATTTTTTCTCTCGATTTTCTTGAGCGCTGCCACAGCAATCACACTCTCCGGCTCCAGCTTGCTGGTACCGGTGGCTGTCCATGCACAGGGACTCACGCTTTCACAGCTCATTGAGCTCCTGATCAGTCTGGACATCATTCCACCGAGTAAAGCAGCAGCAGCCCGGGCAGTATTGCAGGATGAAAGCACCGCCAAATGCACCTTCACCAAAGACCTTGCTGAAGGGGCGACCGGCGATGACGTCAAGTGTCTTCAACAGTACTTAAACGGTGCGGGATTCAAGGTGGCCAACAGCGGTCCGGGTTCTGCGGGAAACGAAACGATGTACTTCGGTTCCTTAACCCGCGGAGCAGTGTCCAGCTGGCAGGCAGCAAACAACGTTTCCCCGACAGCGGGGTACTTCGGATCCATTTCCAGGGCGAAGTATAACGCACTGGTGGCTGTAACCCCTCCAGGAGATGATACCGGGGATGACACGGGGGATGATACGGGGGATGTTGCAGAGATCAGCAAAACACCGATTATTTCATCCCTAGACCCGACCACAGGGCTGATCGGGGACAATGTGGAAATTGTCGGAGCAGGACTTGATGATATAGATAACACTGTTCAGTTCGGATCAGTAGCGATAAGCAATCTCCCCTCTGGCGTGAATACGGATGGGCAAAATGTCATAGAATTTACGGTACCTGTCGGTGTAGCTCCGGCGGAGCATAGCGTTTCGGTTAGTAATATAAATGGAACAAGCAACATCTTACCGTTTCAGGTTGTTGTGGCTCCCGTCGAGCCCGTTACTGCCCCGGAAATTCTGACCCTCACTCCACAAACAGGACCGAGTGGAACAGTGGTAACGATTCAGGGAAAAGGGTTTCATAAAACGGAAAACACTGTTTATACCGGATTTGATATGCTCACCTTGCCGTCAAATGATGGTGAAACAATACAGTTTACCGTTCAATATAACTTTTTCGGCGGAGAGGTGACGGATGAGTTTCGGCAAATTTTCCCCACAACACCGCTGTATATTCTTGTGGAAAATGAAAATGGGCTAAGCAATGAAAAAATATTTGACTTAACCTATTGATTAATATTATGGGAAAGGTTATAACACTGGCGATTATTTCAGTAGTTGTCGTAGCGGCAATGATTGTTGGCTCGCTTATTTATAAGGTTGAACTTGCGTCAGCAACTCCCCCTCTTAAACCTCATTTTGGAGGGCGAGTTAACGATTTTCTTCTTTGCTGTAACGGCATTATGTACGCCATTGGCCCACCGCGCGGGGGGAGCTATCTTGCTGATCAAAACACGAAATTTTTTAAATACTGGCAATCACAAAGGAAAGGAGTGTGGTTTTTGGGAATATATAACCCGGGCGGGGCATGTATCATTCCCCCGAGGTGTAGAAGAAGCACGCCGGTTAACGGCGTTATTATCCATGTCGGCACGTCACTTTTCTAAAACATCTTAAAAATAAACAAAAACACCCGTAAGGGTGTTTTTGTTTGCGGACTTCGTATGCGTGAGTTGGAGCCAGATTATTATTTTTCTGCATCAGGTTCAATCTTTTCAATAGAGCAGCCGATGTACATTTGCTTTTCTGGATTTTTGCCAGTTTTCTCCTGATACATTTTATCAGCTTCAAGTATATCCTTCGCAACACATTCAAATACAACTTCGCCTCCCGCGGAGTTATCACGGTAGATGTATTTCCTTAACTCCCCACTGTTTTCTATTTTTGATTCCGGTTTTTCTATAGACATATGCAGATACAGACAACTTTTTCGGCAAATCTGAAATGGTGGACCCAAGGAGAATCGAACTCCCGCTTGCGCAATGCGAATGCGCCGTTATGCCACTTAACTATGGGCCCGCTGAAGAAATCGAGGGTTCTCGATCTGGGGCCGACCAGCTGATCGGACGAATACGGTGTATTATCACTATATTATGAGCTCTCTAAATCATTTTGCCTGAAGCGTTTCGGCAAAAGCGCTTTTACTGGAAAAACAAAACCTTTCTTCGGCTCAATTATACTGTAAAATCTTTAAATTTCAATAATACGCTGGCCTCTGCCAAGCGTTTCTTTTTTGGCAGCGACTTCTTCCGCAAATGCAATGTATGCAAGAACAAACGCCACAAGAAATATGAGTCTGAAAAGAATAATAAGCCAACTGCCGATGATTCCCGATACATCAACAAATCCAAACAGAAGGTATAGAGTTATGGAGAAGGGCGCGAAAAACGCAAACCACGGTTTTTGTTTTTTGAAAACACTCAAAAAATTTTGTGCCGATTCCTTAAGGGTAATAAGAAACAATATCGCTATAAGTGTGATGGTTAAAATTAATGTAAATGTATTTGGTTCGTATTCGGTTGCATAAGGGGTGGCGGTTGTGAGTGTGCTTCCAAACCATATAAGCCCCGCTGTTCCTGCAAGAGCCCCAGCGATGTAAATGTATTGCGCGATTGTTGTAATGAGCCTGTTTTCAAACGCTTTGTTAAACAGGTAGGGCGCAAGAAAAATTCCGGAGATAAACACGAAGCTTTGTGTAATGGCGAAAAACAGCTCATCTATTTGCAGAAGGCCGATTGCCGAAGAGAACTGACGAACGGAAGAAGCAACCCAAGCCCATCCTATAAAAAACCAAAAGTAGCCGAGCTGGTTAAACTCCCTCGTGATGGTTTTTGAACGAAGCATGGTGAAACCTAAAAAGAGCGCAGTGAGCGAGAGCGCCAGAACCACAATGCCGTTTAAAAACCTCCCGGTAAAAAACTCTCCCAAGAAAAAATCCATAAAAGTTACAGGGTTTCTTGATGTACTCTATATAGTACTCTGTTTGCCGCTTTTTATGAATGTGGTGATTGATTACATGCGTTGAACTTGCCAATGAGCACGGCGCTGTTTTTGAAGCAACAAGACAATAAGGAGATAATAAGGGATAAACCAAAGCCAACTGACGTTCTGTATGCTGATACTTGAAAATGGAAGGCGGGCACCTGTGTCGATAACTGTAGTGATGTATAGGAGCAATACATAGAGCGGGAAGGAAAGCACGGTTCCAAGCATATTGCTTACAAGACCGAAAACCGTCCCCAGAAACCCTGCCAAAAGCACCATTCCAAGAAGCGGCACGACGAGAATATTCGTAAGAGGCGTAATGAGTGAGATGCTGCCGAAATTGTATAAGAGAATTGGCATAGTATACACTTGAGCGGAGAGCGTCATTGCTACCATACGCCGCAGCGTCTGCCATGGCAGAAGAGGCGAGGACCACATAAAGAACGATTCTGAAAGTTGTGCAATGCCCAACACTGCAAGAAATGAAAGTTGAAAGCCGACGTCTCGCGTGAGAAGAAATGGATTTACAAAAAGCATGACAGCTGCTGCAAAAAGAAGAAAACGGGTGGTGTTTGCCGGCCTTCCCATTTTTTCCGCAACCAAAAGCAACCCCGCCATAATACCGGCCCTTACTGCCGAAGGGGGAGCTCCGATCATGATGATATATAAAAGCAATATACATATCGCGGCATAAAATGCCTGACCCTTCCAGAGCCCCATTCCAATAAGTGCAAACATCAAAAGACCGGCCAGGATGGTGATGTGCATGCCTGAAATTGCAGTAATATGGCGCAGTCCCGTCTTGTTGAGCTGCTGCTTTAAATCGCCAGACATCTTTCCTTGATCTCCCAGCATCATTGCGGCAAGTATGTCGCTTTGCGGTGCGGGAAGTATCTTATAGAGCGATGTGCGCAGTTTGTTTTTTGCGGAAAGGATGTAGGACACGATAACATTTCCATTGTTTTCTGAAATGCGTGTTACTTCCGGAAATTTCATCACAGTAAAAATTCCGTCTTTCTGTAAGAAATTTTTATAATTAAAATCTGCAAACACGTCTGGTGTTTGCATGGCTCCTTTTACAAGCAGTTTATCTCCGTATTTATATTGAGGGAATCTTGGAAGTTGAAGTAAAATCTTATGGTCTTCGTATTTCATAAGAAGCTGTGTGGTGCGTTCGCGGATTTCCGGCTCTCGCAACACAACGCCTGTTACGGTAACGGTTTCTTCGGTGTCGCGAAGAGTGGAAAGCGCATCGGGTTTGTTTAAAACGTATTCCATGCGCACGATTCCTATAAGGGCAAAGAAACTCGCTATAGCTATAAAACCGTACCATTTTTTATGCGATGCGATGTGGGCCGCGATTGTACATGCAACAATAAGCGACAACACCCAATACATAAGAGGGGACTGTGTAAATGAGCGCATTGCAACCCCGGCAATGTATGCAAGCAGCCACCAAATGGCGCCGTCAGTTCTCTCCATTTGGAGCATTGTACGTTTTATGGAGAACCATTGCAATTTTTCACGCACATTGCTATAATAATTGTTATATTAGGTAGCCAAAGGTCAAGTTATTAATCCTAACTACCGAATGTTTCATGACATATTTTGATGTGATGAATTTTCAGGAAGAGGATCAGCCGATGGGCGATGGAGGTGAGGACAATACGCCTTCAGAAGAAAGCGATACAGGTGGAGATGATAAGCCGTCAGAGGAAGAAAAGGGCGGAACGGAGAATGAATAATTTATAAACCCAAGGACAATCCCGGTGTAGACCGGGATTGTTTTTTTTACAACGCCACTTCAGCATTCAATGTCGAAGTGGCGTTGTCATTATGCAATAAGGAGTCTCTTTGAATGTCTTTGATCTTAGCCAATCGTAGGTTGCAAAGCTCAACCCCCGTTTGTAAGGCCAATGACACATATGCGGCGTGTGTTTTGAATAAGTTGGAATGCAATAGAAAAAGTCCCGGCTGTTGCTGCCGGGACTTTTTCTTAAAAGTGAGGAGCGGCGCTATTCGGCAGATTCCTCGTCCGTATCTGTGTCTGTATCATCGGAATCATCGTCGGAGTTTGTATCGTCCTCCTCGTCCTCATTAAAATAGGCTTTCGTCATAGGTACGTTGAATTAATCTTTTAGTTCGACCCCCCCATTTGATGAGGTGAGAAAATTGTACCTCTGATAAGTTGGCAGTCAAGGTTTCGCTGTGGGGAAAAGTAACCTCTCTGCGGCCATAGAAAAAACAAGCCTTTCTCAATTTATGTAAGATAAAGCATCTTGGGCGGTTCCCATGCTCGTGGAGCGAGCACGTTTGTCGAACACCCGCCCCATTTGGACATAAAACTGCGCGATTGATATGCTTGCTTTTTCCTTATGCAGGACGTCTCGCCTGAAGCGCGGACGAGCCTCATCAATTTTACTTTGTAAAATTTGCACTTTAAGGGAATAGGCCAGAAACTCTCTAAAGGCTCTGATGGATCCGTTATTATTTAACATTGTAGCATCTTGGGGATGATTTTACATACCCAAGAGATCTGCCAGACGCAGTTAGAAAGCAGAATATTGATATTTTGAAGGATACTGTCCGTCTGCGATAGAGCCCTGCTTAGAGTGCCCAACTTTTAGCGACCGTACCCATCCGCAAATGTTCACAATAGTCACGAAGTTCACACATTCATTTACGCGCCTTGAAAACATTATTCGTTGGTGTACTATTGAAATACTATGAAAAACTTAGCAATTTTAGGGCTGGCGTTATTACTGGCACTACCAGTCGGTACATCTACATCTTTTGCGGCAGTTAAGCCACAAAATGACAATCTTAATCGTGTACTTATTGCTTTCGATAAGCCAGTTGGAACAGGCGAGCAGGCACTTATCCGTGCCTATGGCGGGAAAATTAAATACAGTTATTCAATCGTGAATGCGATTGCGGCTCAAGTCCCAGCGTCTGCATTGGATGGGTTATCACACAATCCTCATGTAACTTCGGTTGAAGCGGACGACACTGTGTACGCTGTTGATATTGAGCTTGATAACTCTTGGGGGGTGCGACACATTCAAACTGGTGATGTGCATGCGACTCCATATAGCAACAAAGGAGCTGGAGTGAAGATCGGCATTATCGATTCCGGTGTGAATTACTTTCACCCAGATTTGAACGACAACTTCGATCCTCTTAATCTTGGTTACGATTTCTATTACTACGACTACGACCCGATGGATGTGTATGGACACGGTACTCATGTTGCGGGCACTGCATGTGCGGAAGATAATGACATAGGCAGCATAGACCCCAAACTTGGAGTTGTCGGAGTCGCACCGGAATGCAATCTCTATTCACTTCGGGTCTTAAATGAAGATGGCGCTGGTTACTGGAGCGATATCATTGCGGCAGTTGAGTGGTCTACTGGCGCCACAATGCAAATTCAAAATGTTTTTACTAAAGAAATGCTCACAGTACAGGGGCTTAAACTGGATGTAATCAATCTTTCTCTCGGAAAAGATCGGGATCCGGGTAGTACCGTGAAACAAGCGTTTGATAATGCCGAAGCACAAGGTGTTGTCATAGTTGCCGCCGCTGGAAATTCCGGAAATGTTGGAGGTAAGGGCAACAATGTTATTTATCCTGCGAAATATGATTCGGTTATTGCGGTTGCGGCAACAGATTCAAACAACAATCGTGCGAGCTTTTCAAGCACGGGCGATAAGGTAGAGATTGCGGCACCCGGCGTGAATGTATACTCAACATGGAATGATAATGCAGGATATTACGACCCCCAACCTACCTGTACGGGTACTCCTCTTGATATAAACGGTGACGGACAACCGGATGGAGAATGCTACAAATACGGTTCGGGCACTTCAATGGCTTCTCCCCATGTCGCAGGGGTCGCGGCATTGATTATTGCGGCAGGATATTCTGATTATAACGGCGATGGGGCTGTCAATAATCGTGATGTTCGAGCGATTTTGGATGCTTCCGCGACTGACTTAGGATCAAGTGGTCGTGACCCACAATTCGGATACGGTTTAGTGAATGCTCTTTTTGCGGTTCAAACAGCAAGTGCGAACATTATTCCCACAGCAAATGCCGGCGCTGACCAAACAGTAGTCGATTCTGACGGAAATGGCACTGAAGATGTCATGTTAGACGGTTCAAGCTCTTCGGATTCCGATGGCTCAATCGTGTCGTACGAATGGCGTGAAGGAGCGACACTTCTTACTACAGGCGTGTCACCAACACTCTCATTCGCTCTGGGCAATCACACAGTGACTCTTACGGTGACGGATAATGATGGCGCGACAGCAAGCGATTCCGTTCAAATAAACGTAGCGGCAGAATCATCTGGTGTAACTCTTGCAGCTGTTGGTTACAAGATTAAGGGACTTATGAAAGCCGATCTCTCATGGAGCGGTGCAACTTCTGGAAATGTTGATGTGTATAGAAACGGAAGTGTTATCACTACAACACCGAATGATGGGACTTACACTGACAACATCAATCAGAAGGGGGGTGGAACATTCACTTATAAAATCTGCGAAGCGGGAACAAGTGTTTGTTCAAATGAATCGATTGTAGCGTTCTAATCTTAACAATAGACGAGACAGCAATCTGGCGACGAAAGTCGTCAGTTTTGTTTTTGCGTGTGCGATGTTTCTGCGATGGCTTCACTCGTTTTTGAAGTCGGGAGTGACAGGTAAAGAGATTGAGCACATCGTGCATTCTGGGCTTTTTATTAGAACCCCCGCCTAAATCTTAAAAAGCCGTTTTCTTTTCAGAAAAATTTATTTTCCCACACAAAATTCCAGTTCCCTGTATGGGCAACGAGACGATGTTAGAACCTGCAAATTTTCTGAAATAGAAACGGCGATTGATGCGCTGGAAAGCTAAAAGTCCACTATGGTGCGGGCAGGGAGAATCGAACTCCCATCTACTGCTTGGAAGGCAGTCATTCTACCACTTAACTATGCCCGCATACGCCGCCTTCGTCCCCCTCCCCGCTTCTGAAGCCGAGCCCATTTATAAAAGGACTGCCCGAAGTGTTCCAAAGCCGGTGGGGCGACAAACTCGTTTACAGAAGTGGGAAGGGGTTTACAGCGGCACGGATATTGTATCAAAGAATCCGAAATTCTGAAAATGTTCCCGTCGGCTCGCCCCACGTGTAGTCAATACTTTCAACTTTTGCGTGCCTTGGTCCTTCCCGCGCCCACTGAAGCAATTTTTCTAAATTATCTCGCTTGCCTTCCGCGACAATTTCAACAGAACCATTATCCATGTTCTTTGCACACCCCGAAAGTCCGAGCATTTCTGCCTGTGCTTTTGCTGAATGCCTGAACAACACTCCCTGCACCATTCCCGTGATGTTCATTGTTATTCGGCAGCGCTGTTTTTCTTTCGTCATAAAGTGTTAGACATCGGACGACATATGAAACGCTACCAAATATGTTGCATAAACGCCAGCGAAGCTGCGCACTTAGGATGTTTGTTCTGTTTTTGCGCAAAAGCCACCGCAAAAAGCTCTCGCATAAAAGATAGCTCCCGCCTTTTTAAAGGCGATGAGCTATCCACAGGGGAGAATCGTGAAAGTTGTTGTCTTATAAAGATTTTGCTAGTATAAATGCGTCTTTTATTAGTGCTAGCAAAGGTCGATCATTGGACCATTAAATTGATTTAGCATATGAACAAAGCGGATCTTGCCGAAGCAGTCTTTAACAAGTTGGGTGGCACCAAGCGAGCATCAGAAGATGCTGTTGACACTGTATTTAATACCATTACCGGTGCACTCTCAAGAGGCGATGAAGTCTCCGTTTCGGGATTTGGAACGTTTCTTGCCAGAAAGCGGGCGGCCCGAACTGCGCGGAATCCGAGAACAGGAGAGTCTGTTGAAGTTCCGGAGATGAGAGTTCCGAAATTCAGAGCGGGAAAGGGCTTGAAAGATGCGGTGAAATAAGATTTTGTAACGCTAAAAGCCCGGCAGTCTTAGAAAGACTACCGGGCTTTTGGTTGCAGGGATTTTGAAATGGAGACGCAAGATGTTCAAGTCCTGTTATTTCGCATATTCAATTGCCCTGTTTTCCCGTATTACAACAACCTTGATTTCTCCCGGGTATCGAAGTTCCCGTTCAATGTTTTCTGCGATTGATCTGGCAAGTTTCTTCGCTGCCGCGTCTGTAATTTGGTCCGGCGTGACGAAGACACGCAATTCTCTCCCGGCTTGTATAGCGTAAGATTTTTGCACGCCCTCAAACGAATTCGCGATTCCCTCAAGGTCTTCTAAACGTTTTAAATAATTCTCCAGCGTGTCGCGGCGCGCTCCCGGACGGGAAGCGGAAATGGCATCGGCTGTTTGCACAATGACCGACTCAAGCGTTTCATAAGGATACTCCTCGTGGTGTGACTGCATCGCTTTTATAATTGCTTCGTCTTCCCCGAATTTTTGAAGGATCCGTCTCCCAATTTCCACATGCGTTCCTTGGACCTCATGGTCAACCGCCTTTCCGATGTCATGAAGCAATGCTCCTTTTTTTGAAACCGCCACGTTTCCACCAAGCTCCGACGCCAGCATACCGGAAATATGCGCCATTTCCACCGAATGCTGCAAAACGTTTTGGCCATAACTGGTGCGGAAGTGCAGGCGGCCTAACAGTTGCAGCAGTCGCGGCTCAAGATCAAAAACCCCCACTTCATATGAGGCCGCTTCCGCAGCGTCTTTCATTGTTTTTTCTATGGTTCCTTTTGTTTTCTCAACAACTTCTTCAATGCGTGCCGGATGAATGCGGCCGTCTATGATGAGCTCCTCAAGGGCGTTTTTCGCAATTTGCCGCCTGACCGGATCAAAACTCGAAATCATTATAGATCCCGGTGTTTCATCGACGATGATTTCAACCCCTGCTGCGCGCTCAAGGCTTCTGATATTACGGCCCTCCTTGCCGATAATCTTTCCTTTGATGTCGTCCGAGGGTATGGAAACCGTTGTTGTTGTAACCTCTGCAGCTGTTGATGTGGCGAGACGCTGAATGACGGACGCAAGAATATCTTTTGCTTTTCTCTCGAATCGTTCTTCCCCCTGTATTTCCAGTTTGCGGATACGTTCAGCGAGATCCGATTCTATTTCTTTTTCCACTCTTTCCACGAGTTCTTTTTTTGCGTCTTCTGCGCTGAGCCGTGAAACCTTTTCCAATTCCGTGAGCTGTTCTTTTTCCTTTTCTCTTAGTTTGTTTTCAAATTTTTTCAGTTTCTCGACATTTTCGTTGAGGGTTTTCTTCTCGTGCTCAAACTCCTCCGTCTTTTTGTCGAGATGTTCTTCCCTTCTGGAAAGACGTTCACTAGTTCTTTGAAATTCCAGTTCTTTATCCTTTGCCTCGTGTTTTGCTTCTTCAATTATTTCCGAGGCCTTCTCTTTTGATTTTAAGATTACCTCCTGCGCCTGCGCTTTCGCATTAAGATGGAGTTTTTTGATTTCCAGCTCTAGAGAGCCTCTGCGCTGTTGTGTGATAAGTTGGCGGATGATGTATCCCATTCCGATTCCAATGACCAAAAAGCCAACCCCCAACACAAGCGGTTGAGTGAGTATGTTCATATAAGACTATGGGCGCACTATGCATAAGTGAGGAAAATGTAAGTGTGATATGATACGCGCTTTTAGTTTTTTAATAATATTATAAGACCGAATGATGACATCATCATATAACGCCAACCTTTTATTGTCAATTTGCGTATGATTGACAATGCCATTGATGTATTGTGTGATAAACTGTAAAGAAAAAATATCTTCAGTTGCCCCACGGCATTGACAATACCGTTGCAAAAACGGCCAAATCGTGCGTGGCGCAGGTTTATGTAAATCAAAAAGTCCTTCATGTTCTGTGTTATACTGTCAGCATGATAAAGCGGCCCGTTATACTTGTTATACTGGATGGTTTCGGTATTCCGCCCGCCACCACTGCGTCCAGCAGTCCTTTTAAGGCGGCGAGTTGTCCCACGATTCATGAGATGGAAAAACATTATCCGTTCACGACGCTTCAGGCATCAGGCATTGCCGTTGGGCTGCTCATGGGGCAGGCCGGCAACAGCGAGGTTGGCCATCTTACCATGGGAGCCGGTCGGACGCTCTATCATCATCTTCCGCGCATCATAACGGCGATTGAGGACAGATCTTTTTTAAAAAATGAAGCGTTCTTAAGCTCCATATCACACGCCGAAGAAAGAAAAAGCACCCTGCACCTTATGGGTCTTTTCTCAAGCGGCTCGGTCCATGCCTATCGGGATCATTTTTACGCTCTTATTGAGCTTGTTGGGGGGAAAGATATTCCGGTGAAACTGCATCTTTTCTCTGATGGCAAAGACTCCCCAACTCGTGAGTTCGCAGAAAACTTACAGGAGTTGAAGCAATATCTCAACGAAGAAGGATATAGCAACGTGGATATAGCTTCATTGATCGGAAGGTTTTATGCGATGGATCGCGATGCGCAGTGGGAACGGATTCACAAAGCCTATCAGTGTCTTATTGGCGAACAGGCGCTTTCATTTTCGAATCCGATTAAGTATGTTGAGGATTCTTATCAAAAGGGAGTGGAAGATGAATTCATAGAACCGGCGTGGCGGATGAATGAAAAAGGAGAACCGTCCGGAAGGATCTGTGAGCATGACGCTGTGATTATCTGGAATTTTCGTGAGGACAGTATGCGGGAAATTATTCGTGTACTGGCTGACGAAGCGTTTGACGGTTTTGCGCGCAAGATGGTAAACGATCTTTTTATTGTTACGATGACGGAATATGTGAAAGGTCTTCCTGTAAAAGTTGCATTCCCGCCTCTTGATATCATTCGTCCTTTGGCGCAGGTTATTTCGGAGGCGGAGAAGACGCAGGTACACATTGCGGAAACCCAAAAATACGCGCACGTTACGTATTTCTTTAACGGCGGTATTGAAGAAGCATTCAAAGGGGAAGATCGTGTGCTTGTTCCGTCGCTGAAAGTTGAACATTTTGACGAAAGCCCTCAAATGGCAGCCCCAGAGATAACGGAAATTGTGCTTGAAGAATTTTCCAAACACCATTTTACACTGGTGAATTTTGCCAACCCTGATATGGTGGGGCACACGGGCAATTTTGAAGCAACCGTAAAGGCGGTAGAGGTTGTTGACGCGGCGCTTCGGAGGATTATGGACAAAGTATTAGAAGTGGGTGGGATTATGATGGTAACCGGGGATCATGGAAACGCGGAGGAGAAATATTACGGCCTTACCGGCAGAAAACGAACGAAGCATACTACGAACGTTGTGCCGTTTTTTATTGCGGGGGAAATATTTAAAAGAGATGCGGCAAGAAGTCAGGAGGAGATTGAAGAAGAATATAAACATACGAAAGGCACGCTTGCCGACGTTGCTCCGACAGTGCTTGCGGCAATGGAGATCAACCAGCCGGGAGAAATGTCGGGAGTGAATTTGGTGCCGAAGATTTTGCAGTAAAGAGATGAAAAAGCCGGTACGCTGGTAGCGTACCGGCCTTTCATTGCCGCGGAAATTGCACTGCAATCCGAGGACCGTGAGGCCGGTGTCACACCAGACGATCAGAAATGCAATACGTCTTCTTCGCAGTGAAGAATTATTTTTTTACTTTTTTCTCGTTTTCAGTATCTCATCAATGAGGCCGTATTTTTTAGCCTCCTCGGCGGTCATAAAAAAGTCCCTGTCAGTATCTTTTTCCACTTTGCTTTCCGGCTGGCTTGTATGGTATGCGATGATTTTGTTTAGTCTCTGTTTTACTCTGAGTATTTGTCTTGCCGTAATGGCGATGTCGCTGGCTTGTCCTTCGGCCGCTCCCAACACCTGATGAATCATCACTTCTGAATTCGGCAGTATAAAACGCTTGCCCTTTTTGCCTGCGGCCAACAGAACCGCCCCCCCTGACGCCGCATATCCAACGCATATTGTTGCGACATCCGGTTTGACGTATTGCATCGTATCGTATATCGCGAGTGTTGCGCTCACCGATCCGCCCGGCGAATTGATATAAAATGAAATATCTTTCTTGGAATCTTGCAGTTCAAGAAAAAGAAACTGCGCGATGATGGTGTTCGCGGTCGCGTCGTTAATCGGTCCCCCAATGAAAATAACACGATCTTTCAGAAGACGCGAGTAAATATCATAGGCCCGTTCACCATATCCTGATTTTTCAATGACTGTTGGAATTAACATGATATGCTTTGCCGAGATTAAAAAATAAAAGAGAACATTAACTGCTTGTAAACAGTATTCTTAGGGTTTAGTCGCTCTTTTCCAAGATCTGGAATGTTTTTTCATTCATGATAATACCGTAAGCATACTCTCTCACATGGCCTTCGTCAATCTTTTCGCGCTGCGCAGGAGCATACTGTTCAAGTATGGCATTCGCTTGTCGCCGTACTTCTTCTTCGCTTGCCAGGATATGTTCTTCTTTCGCGATTGCCCTTAAGAGCAATCCGTATGTGACGCGGCGCTTTGCGTCTTCTTTATAATTATTTTTTATATCTTGCTCTGATTTCTTTACCTTCTGTAGATAATCATCCCACTGCAGTTTCATCTGTGTTACGGTGTCGTTGAGTTCCTTAAGCATTTTATCCTGTTCCGTTGTAATAAGAACGTCGGGGATTTCCAGATTTGTTTTCTCTGCAATTTTCTCCAGTATCGCAACCCTGATCCGTTCTTTTTCTTTTAGTTTTTTATCAAGCAGGATATTTTCCCGCAGATGTTCCTTCAGCGCATCAATGGTGGAGAAATTTCCCATGCTTTTCGCGAAATCATCGTCCGGTTTCGGCGACGGCTGTTCTTTTTTTGCTTTGGATGTTACGAGCCACTTGAGCAGATCGTTTACTTCTTTTTCTTCCACCGTGATGGTTTTTCCGCTCTCCGCGACAACAACATCCTTTGCTATGCTTTTGTAATCGGGGAGGGAAACCTCCGGTATTATTGCAAATCTCGCCCGCCACACAAGCGGATTTCCGCGGGCAATTTTTATAATCTGAAATTCTGGATGTCCGATCACCTCGAATTTTTTTTCTTTTAGTATATTGGGCCACTCGCTTGAGAGCGTGAGTTCCGCCGCGCGTTCCAGTAAAGCGCTTTCCCCAATCTGTCTTATCACCAAATCTTCCGGCGCGCGGCCTTTTCTGAATCCTTTGATTTCCGTTTCTTTGATAAACTGCGTTGTTGCCTGTTTTATGAAGCGGCTAAACGTTTCTTGAGGGGTTTCGGATTCAATTTCATAGTATGGACCGTCCAGTTTTTTTGTTTTTATATTGGACATTATTTAATAAAAGGAACAATGAGTAGCGCCACGATATTCATCACTTTAATCATCGGGTTAATTGCGGGTCCGGCGGTGTCTTTATACGGGTCGCCAACCGTATCCCCCGTTATGGCCGCTTGATGAGCGGGGGAGTTCTTGCCGCCAAAGTTTCCTGCCTCAATGTATTTTTTTGCGTTGTCCCACGCTCCTCCTCCTGAGGTCATAGATATAGCCACAAAAATGCCGGTTACAATACTGCCTATTAACAAGCCGCCCAGCGCGACTGGTCCGAGAACAAATCCCACAATGATGGGGGCGACAACCGGAATGAGCGCAGGAAAGAACATTTCTTTAAGTGCGCCTTTCGTTACGATGTCAACCGTTTTTCCGTAATCGGGCTTGGTGTGTCCTTCCATAATTCCTTTTATGTCTCTAAATTGTCTTCTTACTTCATTTACCACAAACCCCGCCACTTTCCCCACGGCCTGCATTGCCTTGGCGCCAAAGTAATAAGGCAAAAGTCCGCCGAGGAACAAACCAGCGATGACATTTGGGTCGTTCAGCTCAAACGTAAATGCGCTTCCAATTTCTTCAATATATGCGCTAAAAAGCACCAAAGCCGCAAGGCCGGCGGAGCCAATGGCGTATCCTTTCGTGACAGCTTTTGTTGTATTTCCAACCGCATCTAACGGGTCTGTAACGCTTCGGACTTCTTGAGGGAGTTTCGCCATTTCAGCAATGCCGCCCGCATTGTCGGTAATCGGGCCATAGGCATCTATGGTAATAATAATACCTGCGAGCGAGAGCATCGCCATTGAGGCGACGGCGATGCCATAGAGGCCGGCGAAATGAAAGGCGATGAGGATTCCAAGCGCTATGACAATAACCGGCAGCGCCGTTGCCTTCATGGACACGGCAAGCCCCGCAATGATATTTGTGCCGTGGCCTGACTGTGATGCAGTTGCGATGTCGCGAACGGGTTTGAATTTTTCTGATGTATAATATTCGGTGATGAACACCATCAATCCCGTAACGACCAAGCCGACTATTGAAGCAAGATAAATGCCTGTTGCGTTGGCGGTTTCGCCGAGCAGTGTGCGAGTAATGGGGTAAAAAGCGGCTGCGCTGAGGATGCCGGCAACGAGAAGGCCCTTGTAGAGAGCGTTCATAATTTTTTTGTTTTTTCCAATCTTTATAAACCATGTGCTGACGATGGAGGCGACGAGGGCGGCGGCGCCGAGCACGAGCGGGTAGAGGATGACGTTTTCTGTTTTGCCCAGAGTAATGCTGCCCAACAACATCGTAGCTATCGCTGTTACGGCGTATGTTTCAAACAAGTCGGCAGCCATACCAGCACAATCGCCAACGTTATCCCCCACGTTATCAGCAATAACTGCTGGATTTCTTGGATCGTCTTCCGGAATACCCGCCTCAATTTTTCCCACCAGATCCGCACCGACATCAGCCGCTTTCGTATAAATTCCTCCGCCAATCCGGGCAAATACGGAAATTAAACTGCTGCCGAACCCAAGCGCAATAAGCGCTGAAATATCGCCGGTAAGCGCAAAAAATCCCGTTACCGCAAGCAATGCCAACCCCGCGACAAGCATTCCTGTAATAGCTCCGCCCTCAACAGCGACTGAAAATGCTTCACTGAGGCCTTTATGAGCGGCAAAGGCAGTGCGCACGTTCGCTTTTACGGATATATTCATTCCGATATAGCCGGCAGCGGCTGAGAAGAATGCTCCAATAAGAAAACCAATTGCCGCCGTGGCGCCCAAAAACAGCAGCGTTATCAGAAAAAGCACCGAAGCGACCGCCGTGACTGTTGTTGATTGCCTTTGTAAGTATGCCTGCGCGCCTTCTTGAATGGCTGATGCAATGGACTGCATTTCACTCGTGCCCGCCGGAAGCGTTAAGATATGACGCCGAAGCCAAAAGCCATATATAATCGCGATGGCGGCGGCAAGCAATGGGTACAGAAAATTGATATTCATATGTTGTTGTTTGATTATCTGCCGTTTATTCGGCTTCTGACTGATTACTGTTCTGTTCGTTCGGCATAATCTCCTGATCATCTGTGGTCGTGTTGCCTGCAGTGTCTGTTGTTGTTATCTTCCCCTCCTCTGTTGCCGTTGCAATAGATTCCCCTTCCCGTGACTGTACATCAATTTTCCATCCGGTAAGCTTAGCCGCAAGCCGCACGTTTTGTCCCCCTCTTCCTATGGCAAGCGAAAGTTGTGACTCATCGACAGTGACCACCGCTTCTTTTCTGTTTTCGTCAGCGTCAACGCTGAGCACTTTTGCCGGCGCCAGCGCGTTGGCAATAGATCGGGCCGGATCGGAAGACCATTCTATAATATCGATTTTTTCTCCCCCCAGCTCCGATATGACTGTCCCAACGCGCACGCCCCGCTGTCCAACAAGAGAACCAACGGGATCAACGCCGTCTTCGTGTGAGATCGCAGCAATCTTAGAGCGCGATCCCGGCTCGCGCGCGATACCTTTTATTTCCACTATTCCCTGGCCGATTTCGGGCACTTCAATTTCAAACAACTTTATTACAAAATTGGGATGTGAGCGCGACAAGTAAATCCCCGGGCCGCGCGGGTTGTTTTCTGTAAAGAGGATGAGAGCCTTGATGCGCTCGCCGATGCGGTAACGCTCATGCGGCACTTGTTCTTCATATGGAAGGAGCGCTGTTGCACGCCCCAGGTCCAAAAAAACGTTCTTGCCCTCGATGCGCTGCACTGTGCCCGATATAACTTCTCCTTCTTTTTCTTTAAATTCCGTCCATATAGCTTCGCGCTCTGCTTCCCGAATGCGCTGTATGATAACTTGCTTGGCCGTTTGTGCTGCAATGCGCCCATAATCTTTATGCACCTTGAGCGGGAATTCCAGCTCATCTCCGATCGCCGCATCCTTTTTCAGCTTTTTTGCTTCATCAATCATAATGTGGCGCTCGGGATTAAAGCGCACTTTTTTTATTTCTTCGGTTTCTGCTGTGGGCGGCTCCGGGACGCTTTCCTTGCTTTCAGCGTCTTTGCCTTTCTTTTGCGGTTTTGTTTCCTCTCTTTCTCCAAGAGGTTCTTCTTCGCTTTCCTCTTCTTTCAACATTGATTCATCGACAACGGTTTTTGCCTGTACAAAGGAAATTGCACCGGTTTCAATATTAAAGTTTGCACGGATAATTTGGCCGCGCTGACCGTAGTCTCTCTTATATGCCGCGGCAAGAGCCATTTCAATTGTTTCTATAATTTTTTGCGGAGCTATGCCTTTTTCCTCCGCAAGCTCGTCCAGTGTAAGTTTTATTGTTTTAAGGTCCATATTGAGGAAAAGTTCAGTGGTTTATGTTTATGACCACTTATGTGTTTTGAAGTATTTAATAATAAAGCCCGTATTTTACACGGACTTGCAACGATAACCATGATGATCGTATATATTCATAGTATCTGCTGTGTAATTATTGTCAATAGTATATATAATGGAAGGAGTATAACTGTCTTTGAATCGGAGCTTTTTTATGGCGCATATTCCGGATAGCTTAAATGTAGTCGCTCAATGTCGTCACTATCGGGTGGGCTTGTGGCTTTGTCCGCAGTTTCTTTTCATTATAATGGGTTTTGTCATTGTTGTTGCAATGACGGTGACATTTATGGTGGCGAGTCGTTATTCCGGCGACCCGTTTGTCGCTGTCGGGAGCGTTGCGGCTGTTACGACCATTTTTTTTACAATCGGCCATGTAGTTATTAATTCATTCGAGCGGCTTGCCGGCGCTTCTCGGGCGCAGGCCGAATTCATCAGTGTGATATCTCACCAGCTCCGCACCCCTCTTTCGGCAATGAAGTGGCAAATCAGCACAATGAAGGAGAAAATGGGAAAAGAACATACGAGTATCATTTCCATCCTGAACGAAGTGGAGAATGAAAATGAACGGGTCATTAAACTAGTTAGTTCTCTCCTTGAGGTAAACCGTATTGAGGAGGGGCGTTCCTTCATCCGAAAAGAGAATGTTTCGCTTTGGGGGATGACCGAAAAGATGCTTAGGGAATATAAGATATCTGCCGAATCAATGCATATTGATGTAACAGCGGAGCGGACTCCCGCAGATCCTTTTACGATAAGCGTTGATGAGCTGAAACTGCGCTGGATGTTGGAAAATCTTATTGATAATGCCATTCGCTATAGTCACAAAGGCGGCAAGGTGCATATAAGGCTTTCAAAGAAAGATGGAAAAGTGCGCTGGGAGATTCAAGACGAGGGTGTCGGCATTCCAGAAGTTGACCAGAAAAAAATATTTCAGAAGTTTTTCCGATCTGACAATGCCTTTACGATGAAAACGGAAGGGTCGGGTCTCGGGCTTTTTATCGTGAAATCATTTGCGGAAGTGATGGGCGGCAAAGTGGGTTTTGTTTCAAAAGAAGGAAAAGGAACGACGTTCTATCTTGTCTTCCCAGCGGCAGAATCCCAAAAAAGCAGGTAATGCGCATTATTAATCATTAGTTAATGGTTTATATAGTTTTATGGCGAAGATTCTTATCGTTGAAGATGAATCGGTTCTGCAAAAAGCGCTCAATGACATGCTTGTTGAGAGCGGTTATCAAACGGTTCAGGCGATGGACGGCGATGAAGGGCTTGCGCTTGCTCTAAAAAGCGCCCCCGACTTGATATTGCTTGACCTTGTGCTTCCTAAAAAACACGGTCTTGAGGTGTTAAAGGAATTGAAAGAGAGCGAACAAACCTCCTCGATTCCGGTAATCGTGCTTACCAATTTGGAAGGATCCGAGGATATTATGAAAGCGCTGGATCTGGGAGCAAAAGCGTATCTGGTAAAGGCGAATTACAATGTCAGGGATGTGCTGGAAAAGATTCAAAATATTCTTCAATGAAGACTACTGAACAGCAAATCAAGGATTTTCTGTTGGACACCAACCTTGTTACAGAGGGTGAATTTGAACAGGCCTTAAAAAAAGCCAAGAAGTCCAAGAAAAAAATTGACGACGTGCTGGTTGAACAGGGTATTATTTCTCCGGAGGATATAGGAAAACTCAACGCGTATATTTTAGGCATACCTTTTGTGGGCCTTGAGGACGAGAAAATTCAAGATGATATACTGCGCCTTGTTCCCGAGCCCATAGCCAGAAAACGAAACATCGTCGCTTACAAAAAACAAGACAGAAACCTTGAGGTCGCCATGTTGGATCCGTACGATCTGGAAACCATTGAGTTTATAAAAAAGAAGTCCGGTCTTAACGTTAAATCTCGTCTGACAAACAAAGCGTCAATACAGCATGTGCTCAAACAGTATCAAAAGAGCCTTCAGGCGGAGTTCGGGGAAATTATTAAGAAAGAGTCGCAAACATTTACGGAAGAAGGCCTGTTTGCGGTGAAGAAAGAGAGAGGAATTGAAAAGAAGGAGGAAGACCTTAAAAAAATGGCCGAAGATCTTCCTATCATAAAGATTGTAAACACGCTTCTAAGGCACGCCATTTTACAGAAAGCATCCGACATCCACATCGAACCTCAAGAGAAAGAAGTGGTGGTGCGGTATCGGATTGACGGGATTCTTCATGACGCAATGGTTCTCCCGCTCCAGGTTGCCGCAGGGATTATCGCGCGCATTAAGGTGCTCTCAAATCTCCGGCTTGATGAACATCGTCTGCCGCAAGACGGCAGGTTCAGCATTGAGACGGAGAATTATAAAACTTCTTTTCGTGTGTCAACTTTCCCCGTTTATGAGGGGGAAAAAGCGGCGCTTCGGCTTTTGCCGGAAGAATCTCATGGTTATACGCTGGAAAAACTGGGATTCCATGGTCTATCGTTAGAGCGCGTGCACGAGAGTATTAGAAAAACAATTGGATTGGTTTTGGCTACAGGCCCCACGGGATCCGGGAAAACCACCACGCTTTATACGATATTGGACATTCTCAACACACCGGGAGTGAACATAGCGACCATTGAAGATCCGATAGAGTATCATATGCCGCGCATTAACCAGACACAGATCCGTCCGGATATAGGATTTTCGTTTGCCAACGGCCTTCGATCTCTGGTGCGTCAGGATCCGGACATAATTATGGTGGGGGAGATTCGGGACAATGAAACGGCCTCTCTCGCTATCAACGCGGCGCTTACCGGACATTTGGTGTTTTCCACTCTCCACACGAATTCTGCAGCAGGGGCGCTGCCGCGGCTGATTGACATGCAGGTGGAGCCGTTTCTTCTGGTTTCAACCGTTAATTGTGTGATTGCCCAACGGCTTGTCCGGAAGTTGTGTGATCCGAAAGAAAAATATTTTTTAAAAAAAAGTGAATTGGAACAGCTTTCAAAAGAAGTAGACTTAAACCGGGTGCTCGAAACCCTAAAAGAGGAAAAAGTCGTGCCGACGGGCGCCACCCTATCGTCCATCCCGTTTTATAGACCAAAGCCTTCTGCCAACTGCCCTGACGGCTACAGCGACCGCATCGCCATACACGAAGTATTGATCATGAGCCAGACGCTGAAGGAATTGGTTATGAAAAACGCGTCCATTGATGTAATCAACGCACAAGCAATGAAAGAGAATATGCGAACAATGCTGGAGGACGGCATTTTTCTTGCCGCTCGGGGAATTACTTCTATAGAAGAAGTGCTCAGGGTAACGAGAGAATAAAATATTCGCGGATCTGAAGCATAAAGCGATATAAATCAAATAGTTGGCATTATGAAGCATATTTCCACGATTTGATATTCGGATTTCAAGTTTTAAAAAATGCTTTTTAGCTACAGGGCAAAAAATTTTAAGGGGGAGGAGATTAGCGGCGAACTCGATGCGGACAGCGAGCGCAGTCTCGCCACAAGGCTTGGCAAAGACGGCTATGTGCTTTTGGAGGTTAAGGCGGTGAGCGGCGGGAGGAAGGGCAAAGCGGACATCAAACAGTTTCTCCTCGGAGGGTTATCCTCCGTTTTGCTTTTTCGGAGAGTGAAGCTGGTTGATAAAATGGCTTTCTCGCGCAACCTTGCGGTGATGATTAAAGCGGGGCTTCCCATCGCGAGGGCGCTGGAGGCGCTTAGCCGTGAGGCAGCGAATGCGTATTTTCGAATGGTGATTGAATCTGTTGTTGATCAGGTAAGAAAAGGCAAAACCTTAAAAGAGAGTTTCGGCGCGCACGGCAAGGTTTTTTCTCCTCTCTATGTGGCGATGGTGGAAGCGGGCGAAAAATCCGGAAAGCTTGATGAATCGCTCAACATTCTTGCTTTGCAGATGCGCTCTGATCATGAAATTATAAAACGCGTAAGAGGGGCCATGATCTATCCGGCAATTGTTCTTGCGGTGATGGTGATTATCGGTATTGCCATGCTTGTGTATGTTGTGCCCGTTCTTGTCGGAACATTTGATGAGCTTGGTGTTGAGCTGCCTCGCACGACGAAAACTATTATCACCATAAGCAGTTTTATCCTTGCACATTGGGTCAAACTGCTTTTTGCGCTCCCGGTGTTGCTGTTTTTAGCGGTGACATTGATTAAAACGCGTCGGGGGAAAAAAACAATTGATCTGATCACGGTCAATCTGCCGATTGTCGGTTCTATTAACCACCAGTTTAACACAGCGCGCACCGCAAGGATGCTTGGGTCGCTTCTTGCTTCCGGTGTTGCCGTCTCTGACGCTTTGGAGATCACATCCAGAGTTCTTCAAAATCACTATTATTCGGATATTCTGCTTGAAGCGAGGGAAAGCATCCAGAAAGGGGCCACTATGTCGTCGGTGTTTTCAAAACATCCGCGCCTTTTTTCGTCGCTTTTAAACGAGATGGTTTCTGTCGGCGAGGAAACGGGCGAGATGACGTCTTTGCTTGAGGAAGTGGCGGTGTTTTATGAAGGCGAGGTTGATGCGTCAACCAAAGACCTTTCCAAAGTTATTGAGCCTTTGCTTATGGTGGTTATAGGGGCAACGGTCGGCTTTTTTGCCGTTTCAATGATCCAGCCGCTGTATTCGGTGCTCGGCACCCTTTAAGCCCCCTGGCCTATGTTGTATATGATCATGGAAGGAGAAAAACCGCCCAAAGTTCAAAACCGCAATCCCGTATATTCGGAAGGGTTTACCCTTGTTGAGTTTTTATTGGCCCTCGCAATTACCATTATACTTATTTCGTTGATATTTGTTGCGTTCTCGCGTTTTTTTGGAGAGCGCCAGCTGGACAGAAGCACGCAAGAAGTTATTGAACTGATAAATGAAGCGCGGAGTCTCACGCTCTCTTCGCGGGAGTATAGCGGAGGTCCGGCGCAGTATTATTTGAGGTTGGCTATCGATCCTTTAAACATAATATACATACTTACGTCTCCCGGCGATGCTATAGTGAAAACCTTGCGGTTGGACTCTTCGGTGAAAATTACTAATGTGACAGCTCCTCCGGTTTGGTTTTTTTATGATATTAAGTTTGAACGCATCACAGGCGAAATAGTCGTGAGTTCGCCGCTTCCCCCATATACCATAACGTTGCAGTCAACAAGGTCCGGCGCGCAGCGGGTAATCAGGATTTTAAAGACCGGCGTGGTGGAAGCGCAATAAGGGTTTTTTAACGAATAACGAATGACGGATAACAAACAACGATGACCAACGGCGGCACGAAAAAAAAACAAAGGACACATCATCCGCGAATTCATAAAGGCATCGCCCTTATGGAAATTGTCGTTTTTGCTTCTCTTTTGGCGATTGTATTTATCGCGCTTTTTAATGTCGGGGTGATTGCATTGAGCGCCGTTTCGGAATCGCATAAAAAAACCCAAGCCGCCTTTCTTTTAGAAGAAGGGGTTGAAGCGGTGAAATTTTTACGCGATGGCAGTTGGTCAAATATGCCGACTTTCTTCATCGCCACAGATAAATGCCTTACCTTTAACGGTAGTACTTATGTTTTGAGTGTTCCTGCTCCCAATTGTGCTAAAATAGATGGCACCTTTGAGCGCGTCGTACACTTTTGGTGGGTGTACAGGGATGAAAATAATGATCTTGCTCCGCTTGGTTCCGGGTCGCTTGATTCAGGAACACTATTGGTGATTGTTGAAGTAAAGTGGGAAGGAAGGCAAGGAACAAAAACTGAAAGCGTGCAATTTTACGTTACCAACCTTTTTGGCGTAGGACTGGGAAGCTAAATATGTTTCTTTGGAGGAAAAATTTATATAAAGGCGGACGTTCTTTTTTGGTGCGGACTCGGCACGGTGCGGGCTATACGCTCGTAGAGATAGTTATATACGCCGCGATTCTTGCCGTTATCTCGGCGCTCGTGGTAACGAGCATTCTTCGCATCGGAGGAGCGTTTGCAAAAGCAAAAGCGCTTCGGGAGTTAAACGTCGCCGCGAACGTTGCTATGGAGCGGACGTTAAGAGAAATCCGGCTTGCTTATTTTGCTTCTAACATTCTTTTTCCATATCAATTATTATTGAATACATACGCAGATCCCCAATCTCAAACACTCACCAGTGCGATTATTTTCAAACCGCTTGGAGTTTCATCAGAAGAATTAATGATATTGAAACCAAGTTCCGGAAGTCAGGTTTCTTTATTGCCGGATGATGTGAAATTAAATAACGGCGCAAGCACGCTCAAATTTACTGTGGATATAAAAGCCGATCCAACGAAACCCGCATGTAATAATTTTACTGTTGAAAATTGTACCCCCCAAGGAGTTCGCGTGGAGATGGAGTTGGCTACTACGGTTGGGAGAGAAAAGGTGACGGCAAAGTATTATGGTTTTGCCGTTATGAGAGGAAGTTATCCGCAGGATTAATATGTTTGGTTTGATGTTGAAAGCTCGGTTTCGTATGTTTGCCCATCGACAACGCTCGGGACAAGCCCTTCGATATAATTCAGGGCAGGCGGCGCTGACGCTGGTCATTTTCTTTCTTGTCGTAATGCTTGCGGTTATTTTTGGATTTTCGCGCGTTGCGCTTACTGAAGCGGCAATGGTGAGAGAACTTGTCAATTCAAAGAAAAGCTATGCGGCTGCGGAATCGGGCGTTGAAGATATGCTATACCGTATGAAAAATCCGAGCATGGTTGTTGATGATGTTGAAGCGCTTAGCGTCGGCGGCGTTGGAGTAACAACGACAAGAACCGACACGGGAGGCGGGAGTTTTGAACTCAATTCCGTCGCCAATGCTGATCGCGCAATTAGAAAAGCAAAAGTAACAGTTAGCGAGATCATCGGCGCTTCTTTTTACTACGGCATGCAGGTTGGATATTTGGGTTTGGAGATGTCCAATTCGGCCGCGGTGAAAGGAAACGTATTTTCCAACGGTTCTATCAATAGAACAGGCGTAAGTGGACAGCCGAGAATCACCGGAGGCGTTTTCGTGGCGGACGGAATTGCCGGCACTGCTGATGCGAAGGCGAAGTTTCCGCTTCCCCAGTGTTTAAACCTTATAAACGACGACGGCGTTGGAGGGACCGATGCTTCAGACGCCGATTGCTACAATCCGTCCTATAATCCCTTTGGGAAAGACGAAGGCAGTGCGGCCGCCGGTTTGGTGCCTCACGAAGTTCATAAACAGAGGGATATACTTTGGAGAAAATTTCTCGCGCAGTCGTTTGTGTCGTCTGTTACGGCGGAGCCGTTTGAGATAAAGCTTTTAGGAAGGAAATGCGGAAACCCCACCAGCGGCGGAAACATCAAAATCTTTTCGTATGGCGACGGCGAGTTTCTTAATACCGGTATTGTTATTGCGAATGCCTCCTTTGATGAGAACGACTTCAATCTTGCGAACTGCGCGGATGCTAATGACGGCTGGAGGGTTATATCTAAAAATTTTACCACCACCGGGCCCATCAACGCTGATACGCCTTATTGGCTGGTGATCAGCTCTTCTTATTATGACTCGGGAAAATATTATGAATGGGCGGGCGGTGATGGTGGAGACGCCGGAGCAGGCGATAATTACATACAATATGTGGGAGCTACGCCGTACGGCAAGATCAGATACACGCAGGATGTTGACTGGAGATTGTTTGATAATGAGGGATATTTCCAACCGCAAGACCCCGGGGACGACATCTTCTTTGAGCTTTTTATGGGAGAGGAAAGCGCTTCCACGAAAATACAGGATATTATCATCGGAGAAGATTGCGCTGACGGCCTTGACAATGACGGAGACGGGCTTATTGATTTGGCCGACACAGCAGGGTGCGCGAGCGCGACTGATTTAGATGAAACGGACGGCAGTGCCCCGAATGCATGCCCGGATGAAGCGCATGCCCATAAAATTATTAATGTAAACTTATATGCCAACGCGTATGTGGATCCGGGCGGCAGAACCGGAGGATCGCTTGATCCAAAATGCACGGAAAATCCCTATACAACCGTCCTTCCCGCCGACCCGCCCATCACTGACGCGCAGGAGCAAGCATGGGTGGACGAGGCGACAGCCGGCGGCAATTGCCAGAATTTAAGTTGGTGCAGTCCCTATCTTGACGTGAATGGAAATTTTATTCTTTCGGGGACCGTTCCAACGGACCCGGTGGTATTTCAGGGCCCTGTGAAAATAAGCGGCGACTTTACGGTGCAGAACCAGCGAAAGCTCACGATAGGAGGGGCTGTTTATGTGACAGGGGCCATTCTTATACAGGATTATGCGGAAATTCGGGTGGACGAATCGTTCGGAGAAAAAAGCGGGGTTATCATATCGGATGGAACAGTGGAAGTTCTCAACCGGAGCGGTCTTTTTGGAACGTCCGATCCAAAAAGTTATTTGGTGGTCTTATCGCGCCATCCGTCTCTTGGAGAGGGCGAACCGGCTGCGGTTGAGATCCATGACAGAGCCGAAGGAGCGGTTTTTTATGCCGCGCACGGAGCGGTAGAAATTACAAACACAGTAAAACTGCATGCGGTGTACGGCCACAAAGTCATCATAAAAGACAATTCTTTGATTGAATACGAAGAAGGCCTGAAGAATTTGCTGTTTAGCGAAGGCCCGACCGGAAGTTACGGCATTGATGACTGGCGGGAAGCTCCCTAACGCCTTACAATAAACGTATGAGAATTGTGCCGCGTCTTCCTAAAAGTTTGCGTCTTCCCGTTGTGGGTTTGGACATTTCCGATCGGACGTTTAAGTTTGTGAAGTTTAGAAAGGAAAAGAAAAGATTCAGCATTGATTTTTACGGCCAAGGATCAATTCCCGACGGCGTTGTGGTTTCGGGCGAGATTAAGGATGTGGAAAAACTCTCGTATGTGCTGGCCCAGACGCTGCAGTCGCATCTTAAAAAAGGCCCCCTGCCTGTTGCCTATTCGCTTCCCGAAGAGAGGGGGTTTGTGCGGCTCGTTGAGCTTCCGAGCGTAGAGGAGGAAGAAATAAAAAGCGTTGTAAGACTCCAGCTTGAGGAAAACTTCCCTCTCTCGCCCGAGAATACCGTGTTTGATTATGAGATTTTGAGAATGGCAGGAGGGCAAAAGCATATGGATCTCGTCATTTCTGCCTTTCCGCGGGAGATTGTTGAATCGTATATGGTATCTCTCCAGGGCGCCGGTCTTAAACCCGTTATTGCCGAGACGGAGTCCCAAGCCCTTGCGCGCGCCGTGGTGCCCTCTTATGAACGAGGGTCTGTGATGATTGTGGATATCGGGTATACACGCACCAGTTTTTTCATTGCGCATCGGGGTATTGTGCGTTTTACCTCAACGGTAAATTTTTCCGGTCAGGAACTTATCCGTTCAATCATGATGGCATTGGGCGTTGATGAGAAAAAGGCGGTGAGGTTGAAAAATGAGTTTTCGTTCTTTCGGGAGGATCAGCGAAAAATCTATGAAGCGATTACGCCGTCTATCGATGGGCTAAAAGATGAGTTGAAAAAAAGACTTTTATTTTGGGAAACGCATGAAACGGAGGCCCCTGGTCACCGGAACATAACGGTTGTAGAAAGGATATATTTGACCGGAGGCGAGTCGCACATGGTCGGTCTTCCGGAATATTTGGCATCGGTTCTGAATGTTTCTGTTGAGCGCGCCCAGCCGTGGGAAGGCATTTTCGATCTCGAAACATACATCCCTCCCATCTCTGCGCACGACGCGCTTTTGTATGCAACCGCTTTTGGGCTCGCGTTAAGGCACGAATTATAGGTATGGCGATGAACCTTTTACCGGATTCCTACAAAAAGACGCTCTTTTTTGAGCGCGCCAGGAGATTTACGCGGTTTGCCGGTTCGTTGCTTACGCTGGTTGTTATTACAGGCGTTGTGCTTTTGCTTCCGTCTTATTTCTTTCTTTATTTTCAGGAAGCAGAACTTGCGCGCGCTGTTGCCGCTGTTGAAAGGGGCGAGCGGTTAGTTGAAATAAAGGAGTTGAAAAACCGTCTGGCCCGGTCTAATGAATTAATGGAGCGTTTGGATCGGTTTCAAAAAAAACAGATCCCGATTGTTGCAATTTTTGAAGATATTATTAATCGGACTCCTCCCGGAATTGTTTACACCAGCATCAATTACAGTAAAAGCCAAAATTTGATTGCCATTAACGGGAAAGCGCCAAGGCCCGTTGATATTATAGCGTTAGATGCGGCTTTGGAAAAAAGCGAGTTTGTACAAAGCTCGGTGTATCCTTTAACCAGCTTGCTTGGGGACAGAGATATTGCCTTTACGCTTAATATTACCGTGCAGTATTAAATTATGAACCCCGCAAAAAGAACGTTCCTTTTTACGCTTGGCGGTGTCGTTGCATTTAATGTCGGACTCATCGGTATGGGGATTTGGTTATTTGTCGGTGAGATTAACTCGCGCTATAGTTCCATAAGGACATTACAGATGAAGTTTGACGCTTTTGAACAACAACAGCAGTCGGCTGGTTCTATAGAAAAGGCGCTTGAGCAAGTTGAGCCGGAAGCCGAAAAAATTGAAAAAGCGTTTTTTGCGTATTCTGAGGATTCTTTTTTCGCTCTCACCGAACTCTTAAGGGAAATGGCCAGCCAAAGCAATCTGGTGATCAATTTGCGTTCGGTTGATATTCCCCTACAGCCTGCAGCAGGCGTTCCATTGACGTTTACGGTTTCTCTTACGGGAAAGTTTGAGAATGTTATGCGATTTATCATGCTTGTAAAAAACGCCCCGATATTCATGGAGCACGGAGATATCGGCTTCAGCGCATCAGGCAGCGAAGGCGTTGTTTCAGCGACGTTGACCTTAGTTGTGGGAAGTTTATGAAATTGAATTGGGGTTTAAGGGGCTTGATCAGGAAAATTCGCGTTTCGCTGTCGCGTTTTTCGTTCCAAGTCGTGTGGAGTGTATTTTTCTTTGTGTTGATTTTTTTGGCAGCGCTTGTCTTGCTCTTTGATGTGTATGTGTTTATGGTCTACGGAAGCGGCTGGCAAAAAGAACTTCCGCAAGCAAGAGGGCATGCAACGGAGCCAAGCGAGAAGCTGTTGGAGTCGGTGAGATTGTATCTAAGAGAGCGCGAAGTATTGTACGAGGAGCTTCGGGAAAACACGCCCGCCATAAAAAATCCGTTTTTCTCCCAATAGAGAAACCACATCCGTTGAATTGGTTCCTGTTGCTGGTATTTCACTTGCATGGGAAGTTTTTTTGCTCTATGGTAGCATATCCAAGTGTTATCTTTTTGTTTCTTTTACATCCCCTCGTAGTTCAATGGATAGAACGGGAGCCTTCTAAGCTCTAAATGGGGGTTCGATTCCCTCCGAGGGGATAGTGGTGTAGCCACACATCTCCCCAACCGATATGCCCCGAAGGGCGTTACTGTAAAGTAAGGTAAAGAATGAGCATTGTTGCTTTATAATATAAAATATGACATTAGCGACACATATCGTTGTAGCCGGAGCGGTGGCTTCCCCGTTCCTGCCCAACCCGCTTGTTGGTTTTCTTGCCGGGTTTTTGAGCCATTACGTGGTTGATGCAATCCCCCACTGGGATTGGCCTTTAAAATCGATACGGATAAATCTGCAAGGAAGAAAATACAAGACAAACTTTTCTTCAGGGACGATTATTTTTGATACAATGATGATGTTATCTGACATGGCGCTTGGTTTTTTGGCTTTGTTTCTTGTTCTGCAGGTGAATTTCAGTATTAATGCCGCCGTTGCGTTGTTTGCGGCTGCTGTTGGAGGCGTGCTCCCGGACGGCATGGAATTTTTTTATCATGCATTCCGAAAAGAGCCGTTTGTGACCCACCATCGGTTCCATAGCTGGGCTCACACAAGAAGGATTATACCTCACCGAGAAACACTGAAAGGAATTTTTATGCAATTGCCTGTTGTGGCGATTCCTCTTGGTTTTTTGATGTTCATCTTCTTTCGGTAATGTTCTCGTATTACATGAGCGATGATGGGCAGAGCTTTTTGAGCGGGCATTTGACGCACTTCCTGTTTTTTGCGGTACAGACGTTTCGTCCGTGATCAATGAGGCGGTAGCTAAGCATTCCCCATTCTTTTTTTGGAAACAACTTCATCAGATCATGCTCAATTTTTTTCGGATTGTCGGTATTTGAAAAACCGAGTCGTTGTGCGATTCTCCCGACATGCGTGTCCACGGGGATTCCTTCCACAATCCCGTATGCGTTGATAAGAACGACGTTTGCTGTTTTTCTTGCCACACCAGGAAGTTTCAGCATTTCTTCCATTGTTTTTGGCAGTTTCCCTCCAAAGCGTTTTTCCAATATCCGGGTCGTGCGGACAATGTTTTTCGCCTTTGAGTGATAAAAACCCGTCGGCCGTATGAAGCCCTCAAGGGTTTTCATTTTTATTCGTGCGTAATCTTTGGCGGTTTTATACTTGTTGAAAAAAGCGGCTGTTACCTCGTTTACTTTCTTGTCAGTGCATTGCGCGGACAGCATCACTGATACAAGTAACTGCACAGGCGTTGCATACCGAAGGGTGATTTTGCTTGTTGGGTAGTATTTTTTTAAAATACTATGCGCTGTCCCTGCTCTCTTTTTCTTGTTCTGTTCGGATTCTGTGTTTATCCAATGTTTTGTGTATTGTCTGTATGTAGCGGGCATGATACCATTAGTCTATATGAAACAGGTGACCATTTATACAACCCCAACGTGCGTTTACTGTAAAATGACCAAAGACTTTTTTCAAAAAAACAACGTGCAATATACAGAGCACAATGTTGCAGCAGACGCCGCAAAACGGGATGAGATGATTGATAAATCCAGCCAGATGGGAGTCCCTGTGATAGATATAGATGGAGAAATCATCATCGGCTTTGACCAAAAAAAACTATCACAACTTCTGGACATTAAAAGCTAGCCGCCCGTTTTAGCCCTGCTTAGAAGGATATTCCGCGACTTATAGTTTCTAAGTCATACATTGACTGTCGCCGGTGTGTGAACCAATGTGTATAAGAGGAGGCGTTTTATCCCCACTCTTCAATAGTGAGTGATTTCTTTTCTCTTTTTTCGCCGCGCAGCAATATAAGCGTTACTTTCTCGCCGGGGGAAACGCTTTCTAAAATATCTTCCAAGGTTCGTCTCTCGGTGATATGCTCGCCGTTACAGATGAGAATAATATCGCTCTCCTTGATGCCGGCTTTTTCTGCCGCGCTTCCCGGTACGACCGCGTGGTCGCCGGGAATATTTTCTCTTACGATCATTGCTCCATAGTTTTCGGAAAAATTGAATTTTTTCTGAAGTTGCTGATTAAGAATAATATACCGTACTCCAAGGAACGGGCGGCGGATGCGGCCATACGTTTGGATGTCTTTTACGTCCCGTATTGCTTTTGCGATAGGAATTGCAAAGCCGATATTCTGCGCGCCATACACCACTGCGGCGTTTATCCCAACAACATTACTGTCCAGATTCAATAAAGGCCCTCCGGAATTTCCGACGTTTATTGCGGCATCTGTTTGAATCAATCCCCTCAGCCGTTCCTGGTGTCCGGAAAGATCTGTGATTGCTGTTACAAATCTGGAAAGACCAGAGACAACGCCAGTGGACACAGTGCTCTCATACTCTCCAAGCGCGTTTCCTATGGCTATGACGGTTTGTCCGAGGCGAAGCGGTTTTGGGGGCTTCAGTTTTATAAAGGGAAGTTTTTTGTCCGTTTCAATTTTAAGGATGGCAATATCAAAAATAGGATCTCTCCCGAGCACCGTTGCTTTACGTCTTTGACCTTTTTGATCAAAAACGGTGTAGTCTGCTTTTTCATCCATAACAACGTGTTTGTTGGTGAGGACAAGACCGTTATCAGAAACAAAAAATCCGGACCCGCCTCCTATTTTTACCTTTCCATCTTCATCTCTCGGAAGCGCAAGCTCCGGCACGCAGATGTGTTTTGACGTTAACACGTGTTCGGCAAAATCCGCTTCTTTAGTGATGATCACCGACACAATGGCAGGAAGCACCTTGTGAACGGCGTCTATGACTTTTCTCTCATGAGTATCCATATATTGGACAGTGTATCATAATCTGTTTTGGTGAGATATGTGAGTGGTGGTTTGGCATCCACGGCAGTTGGGCGTTTCGTTTAAGGCCGTGATATGATAATGGTGTTACTGTTTTAAATAAATATATGGTCTTTCCCGAAATGTTTCCAATTGAGGAACACCCCAAAAGGAAACGCATCGTTTCTCCATCCGGCGTTGTTATAAGGCGAAAAAAAGCCGCGCCACAGGAAAAGAAAAAGGAGCCGCTTTTAAAGGAGCTTGAACGCGCGGAACAGATGTTCATCGCGTTATATGGTGATCTAAGAAGAGCAATAAGAAAAGAACGTTACAGCGGGGAAATGTTTGAACGGAATGTGCTTGGCGCTCCGGATGCAGACCCTGTAATAAAGGAGGGTATAACCCGTGGGGCGCTCAAGGAGAAAAAGACTCCGGAAGGGAAATCGCTTTATATCATCAAGTACGGAAACGAAGAAGCAGTTTTTGACATGGTCAAGAAACATCAAGGAACAAACAACCCGCAAGCCCCCAAGAAGCTCTTTCCCCGGGCGCTCAAACGCATGCTCTCGGATAAGCTGGGATATGCTGGCGCAGAAGAAAGCAGGAAGGTTCAATATTATTCAAGCATCGGGACGCCGCTTGATCACTCGTTAGGGATAGATTGTTTTTTTGAAATTATTGACAAAGACCAAAACAGGGTTACCGTAACGCTGGACACTTCTTTAAGAGAAGAAAAAGGAGAAGGGGTCAAATCTGATGTCTATCTTTCAGAAGATGATATCTGGTCTTTACATGAAGAATTGCTGGTAAGGGCGATTGAAAAAAAAGAAAAAAATGATAATTTAAACGAGAGGGAATCACTTGCTGTAAATATCTTCGAGCTTCAGGTTGAAGCTGTTTCGGAAAAAATGCTCCAAAGCATGGAGCACAAAAAGAGAAGCCAGTTTTTTTAAAGATTGGAAAATATAAAACGGTGTGATACAGTAATAAAAAATTTCACTGCAAACTTCCTATTTTAACTTGTCCATGCCACACTCCTATAGTTCAATGGACAGCAACCCCGCACTAAAACAAAGTTTAGTGCGGGGCAAGCAATGGACTTTTACCCCGCACCTTGCCCCCATAGTTCAATGGATAGAACAAGGGACTCCTAAGCCCTAGATTCAGGTTCGATTCCTGGTGGGGGCACCACGTAGGAAAAGTCAAAGAGTTTTGGTTCGCCTCGCGGAGTTTATCCTGAGCAAAATCGAAGGACTCGGCGACTAATTCGTATTCAATTTTGGGGGTAAAAACGAATTCACGATTTCGCATTTTGGGGGAAGAAAAATTTTTATGAAAATTGATACAATCTACGACAAGGGTGTCAGTCAAGTTAACGAGGACGCCTTGTTGATAACAGAGCAAGTATTTGGGGTATTTGACGGAGCTTCTGGTTTGGAGCCATATAAAAATGAACAGGGACAAACCGGCGCCGCTATTGCTTCTTCTATCGCACGCGAGGTATTTTTTTCTGGTACAAAATCTCTCGTGGAACTCGCACATGATGCAAACGATGCAATCGGAAACGCGATGAGCGAGAAAAAAATTGATACCTCTAGAAAAACTGCTTTGTGGGCTACTACTGGCGCCGTTATCAAACTCAACGATGGAAATTTCGATTGGTTGCAAATTGGCGACAGCCTCATATTGACAATATTCCATGATCGCTCTTTTCGATTGCTTATAGACGACTATGACCATGATTTGGGAAGCATGATCATGTGGCAAGAATTGGCAAATCGAAAGACGGAAAATATCAGAAGCATGCTTAACGAGCAGCTTCTTAAAGTACGAAATGGAATGAATGTAAACTACGGCACTCTGGACGGAGAAAAAGAAATGGAGAAGTTTCTGAAACACGGAAACGTCGCGTTGAATGGAATAGCGCATGTTGTTCTTTTTACTGATGGTTTGTTCATACCAAAAGAAAATCCGCGACAGCCAGACGACTTTAAGACTTTCGTTGATCTCTTTTTGGAAGGAGGGCTTAAACGGGTACAAAACTATGTACGGGAACAAGAATCCTCCGATCCTAAATGTTGGAAGTATCCTCGTTTCAAACAACATGATGATATTGCAGCAGTTGCATTGTCTTTTAATTAAATGCCGCCACTTCGATAAACTCAGTGCAAGCAAAGAAAAACTTGTGGTTCGGCAGACTTGCCATCCTGAGTTTATCGGAGGAAAATTGTCAGCGGTGCGGTTCCGCCGCCTTTCCGAATTTTCGCGGGGGGATTTTTTCGGAAAAATGCGTTCGGACTAATTCAAGAATACTGCACAAAACACAAAACTCGCAATAATTGCGAGTTTTGTGTTTTGTGTATCTTTACAATAAGGCGCGAACCTATTTTCTGAAAAATTCCTGACCGCTCGGGTGCGGCGGAAGGAGGAGGTTGGGGGGAGGATCCTTCGGCAAGCTCAGGACAAGTTTTCGCTGCGCCCTCACTTTGATGTTCGTAGTTTCTCGTGGTGTTACTTATATTCTACTTTACTTATAGTATACAAACCGATATTATAATATCAACAGTTATGAATGGTTTATATAAACAACTTGGCAAAAAAGTTAAAGAAGCAAGGACTAAAATAGGATTTACTCAAGAAGAACTGGCCAAAAAAGCAGGCCTACATCGAACATATATCGCAGGCATTGAAACTGGTCGCAGAAACATTTCTGTAAAAAATCTTGAGAAAATAGCCAAGGCATTGGATGTCAAAACAAATTATTTATTGTAAATATGGATAAAGAAAAACAAGACCAAAAATTATCACTTTCCGTATTTCGAGAAATGTTGGGAAACAGCGTACGACTGAGTGCAATGATATGGAAAGAAAACAAAGGTAGCGTAATCGCGCTCGGCCTTGTTTTTCTAATTGTTTCTGCGGCCCCATTTTTGCAATCGGGGTCGCGAGGATTACTCATAAATGAATTAGTAAAAATTGCAGGAAGTGGTGGAGTTAGTAATTCTCTTTTTATCCTTGTCGGAGTATTAATCCTCGCGACCCTCATTCCATCAATTCTCTTTACAATTCAAAATTATCTTTCAAAACTATTTTACTTCTTTTTGGAAGAGAAATTTGACACTCTCGTTATCCAAAAGAAGGGAGAAATTGATGTTGCTATCCACGAAGACCCCAAACATAAAGATTTATTTAATAGAGTAACTGAAGAAGGAACATGGCGCGTCCGTAATTTTGTTGACAGAGAGTTTTTTATTTTTCAAAACGTGATCGAGGTTACTATCGCTTCAATAATTTTGATTTTCTCCCAGTGGTGGGTATTTCTTGTAATTCTCATCGGGACACTGCCCGAATTAATTGTAGAAGCTCGATATGGTCGCATGGTTTGGGGTATTCATTCAGGACGCGCCGAAACCAAAAGAAAATACTGGGAACTTCATGGTCATTTCAATGCCTTATCTTCTCTTGTTGAACTGAAACTGTTCCAAAACACGCAATACTTTTTATCTGCCATTAGAGAACTGTTTCGTAGTTTTCAGTTAGAGGAAAAGAAGAACGAAAGGAAAAAACTAACCCACCAGTTAATCGTGCTCTGTTTCTCACAGATAGTTATAGCTTTTGCGATAATTTATTTTACCTTGCAGGTGGTGAAAGGAAACTTACTTATCGGTACTTTGACTTTTATTTTGGCCTCCATTGGAGATTTGAGGCAATCTCTGTCCGGCTTATTTTCTAACCTTGGCAGACAATATCAGGATAGTCTTTTTGTTACCGATATTTTCAAAATGCTGGATATGAAGTTGGTAGTGAAGAAGCTCGAAAAAGGCATTATCCTTGAACAAAATAAAACGCCAGAGATTATCTTTGAAAATGTTACCTTTTCATATCCGGGCACAAAAAAGAAAGTCCTCAAAAATTTTTCCTTGAAAATTGCCCCCGGAGAAAAAATTGCTCTTGTTGGTATAAACGGCGCAGGAAAAACAACTTTTGTGAAGCTGCTCTGTCGTTTTTATGATCCTGACGGAGGAAGAATCTTAATCGGCGGCCATGATCTGAAAGATATTGATTTGGAGGGTTGGTATAATCAGTTGGGGGCAATTTTTCAAGATTATGCTCGTTATCATTTCGTTGTGAAAGAGGCTATTGCAGTAGGTAGAAGCGGTAACGCTTCATCGCTCGAAAAAGTGAAAGAAGCTGCCAAAGCGAGTGAAGCTGATACGTTCATTGAGGAGTGGGAAAAGAAATATGAATCAATGCTCGGAAAAGAATTTACCGAAGGAATAGAGCCGTCAATTGGACAATGGCAAAAGCTCGCTTTGGCTCGTACATTTTATCGCGATCCGAAAGTGCTGATTTTGGATGAACCAACATCTTCAATTGACGCAGAGGCAGAAGCAAAAATTTTTGAGAAGCTTGAGTTGTTGCCGAAAGACCGGACGGTTATTCTTATCTCGCATCGTTTTTCAACAGTGAGGCAAGCAGACAACATTGGGGTTATTGAAGATGGAGAGTTGAAAGAATCCGGGACACATGAAGATTTGCTAAGGTTAAACGGAACATACGCAAATCTTTTCAATCTTCAAGCAAAAGGGTATAAATAGGGAAACTACGCATATCAAAGCGGTAGCATAAAGTCCACAAAGAATGTACTGCCAATTGTACCAGTGTTTTTTCAAAAATTTGAATCATTGACCGAAGCAAGAAAAATGGAGTATAAGATAAAAAGAATGAACAGCCGAAAAATAGTCGCAAGAATAATTTCGGATGGTTATATTAGATTGCGGGCCCGTAGCTCAATTGGCTAGAGCGCCACAATGGCATTGTGGAGGTTGTCGGTTCAATCCCGATCGGGTCCACCAAACAGAATTTGAAGAAAATTTTTTGATATAAGTTTTTCACTTGTTCGGTTAGCGCTTCCTCGTTATTCTTATAAGAAAGAGGTGCAAGGTCGACCTTCTTTGAAGAAAATTAATAATATAACCAAAACTTATAATCTTATGACTGTAAATTGGAAAATATGGGCGCCGCTCGGCATTATAGCAGTAGCGATTCTTGTCATGGTCGGTTTTTATCAGTCCGGAATAAAACCCTTTCAAGCGCCAACTGCTGAAGAAGAAATGCAACCGCTGGTTGCCGTAGAAAAGCAACAAGAACAACCGATTGTGGTAAAACCTGCCACTGGCAATGTTGATGACGCGGTGAACGCAATCCTTGTCGGCATTTCTGACGACGAAGCGTTCTTTGCCGATGCGGTAAAAGACGCCGAATTGATTGCCGCCGACAGTCAGGCGATTAGTGATTTTGGTCAATCATACAATGAAAATGAATTCTAAGAAATTATTTACCGGTATTCTCGGAATGGCGATGACAACAAATCTTCTCTTGCCTATTGCCTCGTTTGCCCAAGAAACTCCGGCTGCAAATAGATTCTGCTCAAGGATCGATCAAATTTTTTCTCCGATTGACCAACGAATTGCTGATCGGGAAGCAATATTGCAGGCAAAGCGCCAAGAGCGATCGGATAATCTTACAGAGCGAAGGAGCGAACGGGAGGAACGTCGATCGGAAAATCGAACTCTGCGGGACACAAATCGCGAGGAGCACTACGCTAAATTAGAAGCGCGGGCAACCACTGACGCGCAAAAGCAGGCAGTCGCTGCTTTTAAAGCGGCAGTTGAATCGGCGGTAAGCGCGCGAAAAAGCGCTGTTGACGCGGCCATAAGTGCGTTTAAGCAGAGCGTGGATCAAGCGATTGCATCGCGAAAGTCAGCAGTTGACGCGGCAATAAGCGCGTTCAAAAACTCAAGGGCTGCCGCAGTTGAAAAAGCCAAGGCCGACTGTGCGGCAGGCGTTGATTCAAAAACGGTTCGCGAGACATTCCGAGCGAATATGAAAGCGGCACAAGATAAATTCAAAAGCGACCGGCAGGCGATTGAAAAGTTAAAAGATTCGCTTGAACCGATTCGTGCCGCAAAAAAAGCAGAGGTGGAAAAAGCAATTGCTGATTTCAAAGCCGCAATGGAAAAAGCGCGCGCTGATCTGAAAGCCGCGTTCCAGCAATAATGAAAAGAAGGATATCACGAAAGAAATTAACTAAAATCCGGCTTACGCCGGATTTTAGTTTATTGTCGTTGTTCTGAAAATTTGGTAAGATAATATTTAATTAAGGTAGCACACCCCGCCTTGCGAAGCGGGAAAAGTTGCGGCAGCGAAGAAAGAAACGGCGAAAGCGATGACGGTCAAAAATTCCTTCCCCCAGCCCCATTCTTTTTGTCAGCCCGAGCGCTCAGTTTTTGTTTTACCAAGCTTCGTTCGGCAATCAGTCGGGATTTTGTTTAAAATGAGTTATGACTTTTTCCAACAAACACCATTTACTAAATTAGATTCTTTGTTCACACGTCAACTAAGTTTAGAGAAAGTATTTTGCGTTGGTTTGACGTCGGCGTGCGCTTTCTGGCGGCAACATGTGCCGCTCTTTTATCGATTCAGATGAATCAAGTATAATAGGAATATGCTTTTTGGGCGTTCGGGGTTTCCATGGAACAGATCAGTTGGTTTATATATCACTGATGAAGTCGTTGAAGTTGCTGAAGTGGTCAGCGTTTTTGGCAGAAAACGGGTTACAAGCCTTGGTGAGAAGCAGTTGCAGGAGGGCATTGTTCAAAATGGCAGAATCAAAAACGAAGCGGCGCTCACGGAAGCGTTAAGAGAAGCTTTTTCGAACGCCCGTCCGCATCCGATACATGTAAAGAGCATTATTTTTGGTTTGCCGGAAAGTCAGGTGTATATTCATACGTTCAGCGCCTATCCGCATGCTTTAAATGAAAGGAGAGAATTGGTTTTAGAACAGATACGCAAGCAAATCTCGGCACCGGAAGATTCATTACTTTTTACATATAGGACTATTCCCCGATATAGAGGCGGCTCAAAGCGGGCAAACAAAAAGGATGTTGAGATTATCGTTGCCGCTACCACAAGAGATGTTATTTCAGAGTGGAAGGGGTTTTTTAACAAACTGCATATTAATGTGGAGATATTTGATATTGAGCCGCTTGCTACTTTCAGAGGGCTTTTTATCAAACCCCCCGCCTCCCCGGTGTGTATTATTGATGTTCGAGATGATAAAACGATCATTTCCGTTTTTGATCGTTCAGGAATCCGTTATATCTCTGCCGTTGCCGCAACGAGCGATGCGCTTTCTAAAATGGTAGAACACGTTCTGCCGGAAACGGCGAAAGAGGATGGATCATTGGAAGCATTGAGTTCTTTAAAAAGTGAGCACATAAAAGTAGCTTCACTGCCGCATAAAACCGTTGAGCTTTTACTTAAGGAAGTTGAGGCGGCGCGTTCGTACATAAACGACACGACAGGTAACGATATATCCGAAGTAATTTTTGTTGGTGATGCGGAGAAGTTTAAAGTCTTGTTAAAACGCTTTCGCGTTCGTTTGGAGCTCTGGGTTCGTGTTGGAAAGCCGGCGCTGCCTATGAAGATCGCTGAAGATGGTGAAGGTTCTGTGACTCCGGAAGAAGATGAGGAGATACCGCCGAACCGGCGTCCTTCCGGAGCTGTGCAATACATAGAGACGATCGGCCTTGCGTTTAGAAAATGGGAAGGCGGAGATCTGGGGTTTTATTTGCCGTCTGAAAAGCAGAAGCCTTCTTATAACCTAAGCGCTCTTAAAGAACAGCGTCGAGTGCATCGCCCGACTTTTAAGGAATGGGTGGAAGGAAAAAAAGAAAGTAAAAAAGCCGCTGATGCGCTTGTTATTCACCATATAGAAATTACAAAGCCGCTTTCTTTTAGAAAAAAAATATGGATCGGCGGAATTGCCTCGACGCTTGTTGTGATTGTGGCGATAACGCTTTGGAGTTTCGGAGGCGGTTTTGTTTTTAAACGGGATGTTCAGCGGGAAACAACCCCCAACAGCAAGCTTTCTGATATTGTTGTTCCAAGCGATGGAGCAACCGATGTCCCGCTGAAAAATGTTCCTTCCGGACCTGCAATATTGGTTAAAGAAACAGAGACCGGCTGGCTGAATGTGAGGGAGGAGCCAAGCATCTCAAGCAGGATACTCAAGAAGATTTTGCCGGGGGAAACCTATCCGCTCATAGAAAAAGGAGAGAAATGGCATAAAATTAAACTCCCCGATGGCAGGGAAGGGTGGGTATATAATTATTACGTGCAGGAGATTGAGTAATCCGCGTTTTTTATGAAACCCTTCTGAACATAAAAGCAGTATTGCGTTTCGTGACATTTTTGTTGAATGACACGCTGCGCAATATTATTTCATTGCCCTTAGAAGGAACATGGACGGGATATTAAACGGTATAAATCGCACGGAAACACGCGGAAAACATTTTTCAAGATAGCGTTTCATAAGGGGAGAGTATTGATACACCAGAAAAGAACCGCCTGCTCGCAGTACCGAGTGCGTTGCAGTTACTATTTCGGCGCGCGTTTGTTTATCAAGCATTGTAAAGGGTATTCCGGAGATGACGTAATCAATTTGCTGTAAGTCATATTTTTGCGCGATGTGCTGAATGTTGCGCGCATCGTTTTGTTCGATGATAAGTCTCGCATCTTTTATTGTGTTAAGGTGCTTTATAAATGTTTCGTTTGTTTCTATTGCGATAAACTTGCTATGTTCGGTCATTTTTTTTAATATCGGCCGTGTAAAAACGCCGCTTCCCGGCCCATACTCAACTATCGTGCAATCGTTGGAAAAATCAATTTGTTCCAGCGCTTTTTTTACTACATAAAGAGACGTTGGCGCAACCGCACCAACATATTTGTCTTTTACAAATGTTTTTATAAAGACAATTTTCTTCACCTGCTTCCCACTTTAAATTCTTTACCGATTTATATATTATAAGGGCACTTGCCGCTTGATGGAAGCGTGGCAGAGTGGACGAATGCGCCGCACTCGAAATGCGGTAGGTCCGAAAGGGCCTCGGGGGTTCGAATCCTCCCGCTTCCGCCAGTTAGGAAATGAAGTCATTGGCTCGCCCGTCTTCGACCCTGAGGGTCTCAGACCCGAATGGGCTACGCGGGCTCGCCAGCCGTTTTTCGGGGAAATTTCAAGCCGTTTTGAATTCAGCATAAAGT
>Ga0209542_10002207_pt1 | contig 44067 bp, 40 predicted proteins | sample RifCSPhighO2_01_FD_184028 | JGI IMG/M metagenome (GOLD analysis project Ga0209542, IMG submission 184028) | Soil microbial communities from Rifle, Colorado - Rifle CSP2_plank highO2_0.1 (SPAdes) (version 2) | ecosystem: Environmental > Terrestrial > Deep subsurface > Rock core/Sediment ...
GCCGCCGGCACCGCCGTAGAGGAGTTGCGATACCGGAGCGGTGGTGGTGCCCGTGCCGCCGCGTGAGAGAGAAAGACTCCCAATCCAGTAGGGAGTAAAGAGATGTTCGGTACCGGTAGAGACAATGTTCATTCCGATGTTGGCATCGGCCGTAGACGTAGCGAGAGTTTGTGATGTGCCGGTCAGCCCAGTGTGATACGTATCGCCAAGAGTCGTGATACCCGTACCGCTGCCAGTGATCGCGACGCCGTTTACGGTGAGTGAACCAGTGACCGTCGTTGTTGCGAGTGCAGTGGCACCGCCGGTAAGATTGGTAAAGTTACCGTCAGTTGCAGAAACTCTAATGCCGTTATCAAATATTCCACCGCGAAAGTCGCCATCCCTCACGATAAGATTTGAGAGATCTTGAATCATGTTCACTTGTTGGATGGTCGTAGCGTTGGTTACTACTTGATTGCTAACCGGCTGGATCATTCCAGCGACCGTTGAGAGGATGTCGGCGCGTAATGACGTGAGTGATTGATTCACGAAATCAGATGAAATGCCGTTTACGACTGTGGTGTAAGTTGGATAAGAGGAAATAGCGACTCGCGTTGTTTTAGTCGTCGTGGTCGCGGTACCAAATCGACGAGGTGGCACCGATGGCAATACTATTTCGGGTGGTGGTCCGAGCAGTATGGCGAGCATACGATTCGTCGCGCTGAAGAAGTCGTGAATAGTCTCATACGTAACGAGTGCTACTTGTTCGCCAACAGAGAGTGCAGGTTGCACTGCAGCAAGCATCGGTGCCGTCGTGGTGCGGGCAGTATCCAGTATGGCAGCGACATTCGGCATACGAGCCACCGTATCAAGAGTGAGTGCACTTTTCCCAATCACTTCAAGATACGCATCTTCAATTGCGAGGGGTGCACGAGCAAGAAATAGTCGCGTCGTGTCCACAAACGCGAATGTCGCCGTTGTGCCGGTATGGACGGCGCGGCCAACAGTCGAAAGTAAGGCGAGATAACGATGAGATGCTATGTCGAAAAATTCAATTACCGGTAGAGCGAGGGTATATTCTGTGTCAAAGACCTTTTGTGCAATTGACGGCGCGACACGAGCCGGTATCTGGGTTGTGTACAAAAAGAGGTTGGTAGCGAGTGCGGGCATTCGATCGGTGACATTCGCAAGTGCATTGCCGATAGTTCCGATAAACACAACAGTGGTGCGTGCACTCTGTGGTGCTGCATCAGCGATGCCCTGTGCAAGTACGACATCGGCGCGTATTGCTGCGTGTGTCGCATCAATGATGGTGGTACCCAATGCGAGATTTATTCGATCGATGAGACGCGGTGTTGTTTTGAGCACATCCCGCACAGTGGCGGCATCTGCGAGTGCTCGTGTTCCTGAAAACTCGAGAAATGAACGATACGTGGTGAACGATGCAACGATGGCGTTATAGATATCCGTACCAACTGCTCGGTATGCGCCGACGAACGTGCTTGCGACACGTGATGGTTTGGTGAGGAATACGTATGCGTTGCGTATGGATGAGTGCATACTCTCAAAAGAGATTGCCGGTGGAGATAAGGACGCAGACGCCATCGGCACGAACCGAACGCGCAACACACGATAATCATTTTGCTTAAATTCATTCTGAAGTTTTAACGCATAGTTTTCTGCCGGAAGCCCGAATGCGGAAACTATTCGCAAGAAAGAGGAATCCAATTCTGCGAATGACGTCGGGTGCGCAGGGGTAAGAATGACGTTTGATGCAACGTGTGTATGAATCGCACGTACCGATTCGCGCGCCGTATCAATTTTTGCTGCAATGCTTGATGGTACAGCGCCAAATGTGTCACGAAAGCCGAAAGCGATTTCATGAGCAATCACCGCCGCGCGAGTCGAGAACTGTGGTACGAAAGGGATTTGTGTTATCAGCGTACTAAAAATAATCACAAGGAATGCCATTAAAAGCGCAAAAACGTTCGAATGCATCGCATTTTTCTCAACATTCAGTTGAACAATACCAAACGGTTTTTTTGATACCTTTTTCGTAAAACGACGGAAAAGTGAGCGATGTATGCGGTATTCTTCCGCGCGCGAGCGCGCGAGCGCGCGAGCGCGATCGAGTTTGTGATGCCCCTGTGCGTCCAGAAAACGTATAAGTGATTCCTTATCGACAATCCAGCTATGCCCAATTTTTTTTCCAGTGATCTTTCCTGACCGAATAAGGCGTGCTAAATAATCTGAAGTATATCCAGACAGCTCTCCAGCATCTTTTGTTGTTATTAATTTTTTTTCAAAGAGTTGATCCATGTCGGATAGCCGAATTAACTAAATAATAACTTATTATTCCGGCATTCTCCAAGAGAATTATGTGGATAAAACTTTCTCAATAGTGATTGCTATAAAAAACACTAAAATGATCGAAATTCAAGATATTTTTAATTTGCACAGGAGCTGAATTCACCAAGATATCGAAAATAAGACAGAAATAGCCTGTGAATTGGTGCGAAATGGAACGCGTAATATTGTGAAGGTATTAACGGAAGTCTGTGTTATGTAACAAAAATAGTTTCGTAAAACGTTGTATCAACACATTGTGCGAACTTGCGTATACAAATGCATATAAAAGATCAACGAAACGAGCTTTTATTTCTTACGTCTCTATCATTTTCTGAAAATTTCTAGAAAAACGCATTTAAATCGCACAAATTCGGTAGCTTATCGATCGAATTATTATTTATGAACCGATATAAAAACATATATCTAATCTTGAATATACGAGACAAGAAATCGAGTTTATAAGCTATTTATTGTACAGTGTTATACCAGCTACTATTCTTCCTTGGCTACTCGATATTATATATTTGTCAAAATATCCTGTGCCGATTCCCGTAACGACGATGGCAATTGCTACGAGTAAAACTCCTACTATTTGAATTGCTTTTGTCATTCCTCTTGCTTCTCTTTTTCCTCGCGGTGCGACCTGGTTTTGCCGCTCTCTCAGATCGGATACGTGTTCTTTGAAACTCCCCGCCAAGAATGCATCGGGAAGTGCGTGATGTATGGCATGAATGGGTATATTCACTTCTTCCGTCTGTTCTTCTATTTCAGGCTTCCCTTCTTCTTTTTCGGACTCTTCCAGAGCAGGGGAAGTAATCATTTCTCCACTCGTCACAGTATCGAAACGCTTGAACCATTCGCTCCAAGAATCCTCCAGAGGCCGTTGTGGAACTTTTAAATCGTCTTGCTCATCTTCTGTACCTCCCGCATTAGAACGTCCAAGGGAACGCTGGAGACGGTTTATCGACGGAAGGATTTCTCCTGAAGAAGCTTCATAACGTGGGGACTCCCACGTAGATTGGAGCGATGGCGATATAGATAGTGGAGATTTTTCCTTCTTTCTTGCTTCAACTGCCGGATTTCCAAAACGATGGTCGGTAATTGCTGACTCAAGAACGTACCAGCTGCGTCCAACGAGTCGCGCTGGCACTCGTCCTTCACGACAGAGTTGACCAATGTAATCTTTCGCGTATCCGGTTATTTGTGCAGCTTGTTTCGACGATATATACCTTTTTTCTCCTATGAATATCTCATCCATCTTTCCAGTATAGCCGTATCTCGTCTGGTGCGGAAGAGCTGTGCACAGTTCAGTTGAGCTTCTCGACTATGAGTTTACGCAAACTATCCGGGTTTCCTGCCCCCCGACTTTCTTTCATTGCTTTTCCAACAAGGTAGTGGAGGACCGCTTGCTTCCCGGAACGGTACTCACGAACGGCCTTTGCCTCCGTGGCAAGGACGATGTCTACCGCTTCGGTGAGCGCGGTTGAGTCATTAATCTGAATGAGACCTTTCTCCTTCGCTATTGTCTCGGGATCGCCACCGGACGCAACCATGGTGGCTAATGTATCTTTGGCACCACGCGATGAAAGGACACGTGTATGTATCAAACGTATCAGTTTTGCAAAGGACGCGGGGTCGAGCGTCGCATACTCCTCACTTCCTTGTTTTGCGTATATGCCGGCGAGATCTGAAATGAAATAATTCGCCGCAAGTGCAATGAGTGCCGTGTTCCCATGAAGTACTGTAGCGACCGCATCAAAGAAAGTCGCACGCTCTAAGGTTGCGCAGAGATACGCAATGTCGCTTTCTTTGAGTACATACGTTGCGGCGTACCGCGTTCGACGCTCTCGGGGAAGTTCCGGTAACGAAGCACGGATACTCTCCGGAGAAAATAGTGAAATTTCGGAGAGAAATAATTTTGGCAAATCTGGCTCGGGAAAATAACGATAATCGGCACTTCCTTCTTTAAAACGCTGATGGAAGGTCTCTTGTTCCTTTTCATCCCATCCGCGCGTTTCTTGTACCACGTTCCCGCCATCCGTTATAAGCATAATCTGACGGTTTGTCTCGAACGCAATGGCACGTTCGACAGAACGAAACGAGTTCAGATTCTTCACTTCCACTTTCGTACCGAGAGGTTCGACTTCTGGAAATTCGGATTTGAAGTCGAACCTCGATACGGAAATGTTCGCCTCAATGCGCATCTCACCTTTTTCCAGATTTGCCTTACTTGCACCGAGAGTGCGCAGGAGGAGTTGTAATTCACGTGCAAAACGCCCCGCGGTTTCTGCATCGTGTATAACCGGCTCAGTCACGAGCTCCATAAGCGGGATGCCCGCACGATTAAAATCGATGAAACTTTTGCCTTTTGCATGGACAGAGCGCGCCGTATCTTCCTCGAGATGTATCCGAGTCAAGGTAACACCCGCAAGTGAACCACCCGTAATGAACGGGTATTCATACTGACTGATCTGATATCCCTTCGGAATATCGGGATAGAAATAACTTTTGCGATCGAATTCGCTAAAATCGGCGAGCGTGCCACCCACGGCACTTCCTATGCGCAATATGTGCAACACTGCCTCGCGGTTGATAACCGGTAGCGTCCCCGGGTGTGCCATGCAGATTGGACATACGTTTACATTCGGCCGTGTTTCATCTGGATCATTCGCACAGTCGCAGAACATCTTTGTTCGTGTGGTGAGTTCCGCGTGGACCTCGAGACCAATGGTTGGACGGTGGGTCATAGGGTATGGCCAATAGTCTATAGCAGATAGCAGAGCTCGGGAAGCCATGTACTATGAGCTATGTACTCTTTGCTAGTATTTTAATGAGTTGATCGGAGAAATGTTTGAGGGTCGCACGATCCTCGACCGAGACCGAAAGTACTTCCCTGCCGGTCTCCCGAATAAGTAATTGTATTTTTGTTTCGCACTCTCCGGGCGGAATAAGGTCTATTTTAGACAGGATAATGATCTCATGCTTTTTATCGAGGCCATGTCCGAATGACTCTATTTCTTTTCGTACTTCCCTATACGCCGCGAGGGGATCATCTTGGTCTGCCGAGACGAGATGTAATAAAACTCCGGTCCGTTCAATGTGCTTGAGAAATTTTATACCGAGACCTCGTCCGGACGAGGCCCCCTCAATAAGACCAGGGATATCCGCGAGAATATGGCCGTAAAAGTCACCAAGATTCGGTTCAAGTGTTGTGAACGGATAAGAACCTATTTTTGATTTTGCCTGTGTGAGCGCATTCAACAACGAAGATTTTCCCGCGTTTGGAAGCCCAATAAGCCCTGCGTGTGCGATGATCTTAAGGGTTAGTTCGATATCCCCACCCTTTCCGTCTTTACCAGAAGTGTGTTGAAAAGGGTTTTGATTGGTGGAACTTTTGAAACGAGCATTTCCCTTCCCTCCATGGCCGCCACGAAAAACGACGATGCGTTGATTCTCTTTCGTAATTTCATACTCCTCGCCTGTTTGTACCACGCGCACAAGCGTACCAATCGGTACTTTGAGAATCGTGTCAACGCCATTCCTACCATGCCTTAATTGACCTTTCCCTGCTTCGCCGTTTTCAGCATGAAATTTCTTTTCGTAACGATAGTGGGCGAGTGCCGCGTAGTCGCGTACGCCTATCAGAATCACGTCACCACCTTTCCCGCCGTCGCCGCCGGAAGGTCCGCCGCGCGCACTTTCTTTGGTACGCAACCAGCGGACGACGCCGTCGCCGCCCTTTCCGGACTTTGCATATATTTTCGCCTCATCAACAAATGCCATGCTTCCACCCTAGCACAGGTGGAAATTCGAAGCACGAAGCACGAAATTCGAAAAATAGACAAACTAGAAATTGAAGACTAGAGGTGAAAAAGTATACGAAGCACTTTTTTCAAGGAAACCAAAAAAATATAGAATTCTTGCTCCACATCAAATTTAATCCTGCACCTTTCGCATGATTGAGCTCAATATGAACATGAGTTCACGTGCTTCTTGATACAACGCGTTTCGCCTTTCATCGAGTGAAGCTTTATCACCAGTATCAATCAGCTTTAACCAGTAAGCAGTTTCTTTTGCGAACTGTAACGTCCTGTCTTCTAAATCGTACTTGCCTTTGTTTATCGTTTTCATTATCTTGTGTCTCGAATTTTGGTGCTTGTTTCGTATTTCGTACTTCGAATTTCGTGCTTACTGCTCAACGATGGTCCAGCCGTCGGCGAGCAATGGTTCGGCTTTTTTATATTTGAGCGTTTGGGTTGCATCTCCCTTCTTGATAGTGACGAAGTCGTTTCGACCGTATGTAGCGTTCTTTTTAATTGGCGACGTGACAGCAACAGATGATGCATCTGTTCTGCCCGATGAGGCATCTCCTGCAAGCGCAGCGCGGATTTTTTCTTGTTCCGCGCGAATACGCGCATCGTCGGCGCTTTGAATATGCGGCAATGCTTCGGTAATCGCACCTTGGATACTCTCCTCGAGTTGACGAAAACGCATCAATCCCTCACGCCGATATTCAATGAGCGGATCTCTCTGGCCGTAGGCTCGAAGCGACACCGAACGGCGCAAATAATCCATGGTCTCAAGATGCTCAAGCCAAAATGTGTCGATAACCTGTAAAAGAAGACGGCGTATCTGCATGGCGAACTCAACGCCGAGTTCGTTTTTCTTTGCTTCAAACGTAGCTTGTATGCTCTCTTCATTCCCAATGAGCGTGCAAACGAGCGTTTCAATTTCCGCGTCGCTACCAAGCAATGCCGCGCGGCGGCGCGCATAGATGGCGAGACGTTGGGTATTCATGACATCGTCGTACGCAAGAACCTGTTTGCGCGAGTCGAAATTAAATCCTTCGATACGGCCTTGTGCGGTCTCGAGCGAGCGGGTGATCATGGCGCTCTCAATGGGCTCGTCTTCGGGAATACCAAAACGACCCATAACCTTTTTCAAAGTCTCAGAAGCGAATACACGCATGAGTTTGTCCTCCAAAGAAACAAAAAAACGCGTCTCTCCCGGGTCCCCCTGGCGACCCGAACGGCCACGCAATTGATTGTCGATGCGGCGCGCATCGTGCCGCTCGGTACCGATGACCATGAGACCTCCATTTGCAATGACCCTTTCTCGCGCTTCGCCTGTTGCGAGCGCACCGCCAAGTTTTATGTCGACACCGCGACCGGCAAGGTTCGTCGCTACGGTGACACGGCCTTCCTTCCCCGCTTCGGCTATAATCTCGCCTTCATGTTCATGATTTTTTGCATTTAACGTTTCGTGCGGTACGCCTACATCCGTCAGATAGGTACTCACGACTTCGTTATCCTCGATTGAGACGGTTCCCACGAGAACCGGTTGACCTTTCTGGTGGCGTTCTAATACTGCGCGTGCGACGGCGCGGTACTTCCCTGCTCTCGTTTGGAAGATGAGGTCATCGTAATCTTTGCGCGCCACCGGTTTATTCGTTGGAATCGCTACAACCTCAAGCCCATAGACGGTGTAAAACTCCTCTTCAGAGGAGAGCGCGGTGCCGGTCATGCCGGAGAGCCGATCGTACATGCGGAAGAGATTTTGAAACGTGACACTCGCGTAGGTACGCGTCTCTTCCTGCACCCGCACGCCTTCCTTGGCTTCGATGGCTTGATGCAGACCTTCCGACCAACGACGACCGGGCTGCATACGTCCCGTAAATTCATCCACAATAATGATCTCACGTCCGCCGGAGGCGGATCCGTCTCCGGCGGAGACCACGTATTCCTTATCTACATGAAAGAGCGCCTTCGCGCGCACTGCCGTCTCGAGGTGGTGAGCGTATTTCATTCCACCCTCCGTGTAGAGATTCTCGAGACCGAGCGCTGCTTCGGCCTTGTGCATACCCGCCTCGGTTATCTGGATCGCTTTCTGTTTTTCATCAACGGTATAATCCTCGCCTTCATCGAGGACACGAACGATGTCGGCAAAACGTTCATAGAGTTTCTGGGAATCGCCTGCCGGCCCCGAAATAATAAGTGGAGTCCGCGCTTCGTCGATTAAAATGGAGTCGACTTCATCGATGATCGCGTAGTGATGCGCGCGTTGTACGATGTGGGATGCATCATAGGCGGTGTTATCGCGCAGATAATCAAAACCGAGTTCATTATTTGTTACATACGTGATGTCGGTAGCGTAGGCTTCTTGTTTTGTTGCGGGACGCAGGTAGTCATAAAACACTTTATAGGCAGCCTCAACGTCGTGTTCGGCATCTTCTTCTTTCGTCACATGCGATGGGTCGTAGCGGTATGCGCCCGTGCTCGTCACGATGCCAACGGTAAGACCGAGGTAGTTATACACTTCTCCCATCCACGCACCATCACGACGCGCAAGGTAATCGTTCACGGTCACAATCTGTACTCCTTTGCCGGAAAGGGCATGATACGTCGCGGGAAGCGTTGCAACGAGCGTCTTACCTTCACCGGTACGCATTTCAGCTATCTTCCCTTCCGCAAGAGCGAACCCACCGGAGAGTTGCACGTCAAAGTGAGGCTGATTGAGTGTGCGGCGAGCTGCCTCACGCACGAGCGCAAAAACGAGTGGCAAGTCGTTCTGTGCCGTTGCTCCCGCATCTTTTGCACGAGTACGTACTTCTTGTAACCGAGCGCGGACCGCTTCGTCAGAAAGCGTGGTGAGCTCTTCAGAAAAACGGTTTGTGGCTGTCACTATGGGCGCCGCGACCTTGAGAAAGGCCACGGATTGGTTTTTTGAAAAAAATCGAGAAAGCCCAAGCATGAAATGCACTATATCACGCGACCTTCATCCGGTCGAAAAGAAAAACACCCCGCGAGCGGGGTGTTTTTCTTCTTGCGAAACTAGCGGCGCCTCTTTGCAGCCTTGCGCTTCTTCGCGGCCTTACGCTTTTTTGCCATGGTGGTTGCGAATTATGGGTGATAGCTGATATGTCGACCCGCTTGCGCCCGAAAAATTCTTATGCGCAAACGTTTCTACTTAATAGTATCGCTTGAAAAAAACTTTTTGCGGCATATAAAAACGGAATGTGTGGATAACTCTTATAAAATAACTTCTCATAGACGTTATTCGGCACGTTCTACGTCACCAACATATTCAACTTCGCGTTCGAGACGAATATCAAATATTTTTTCAACCGCATCACTCATGTCGCGCGCGAGCTGTGCGATATCACTCGCGCGCGCACCATCAATATTGATAATCGTTAACGTATGCCTCGGCGAAATACCGACGGCTCCGCGCACGTATCCCTTCTGAAACTCGGTGTATTCAAGCAAGAATCCGGGGGCCAATTTGTACGAGCCATCCGGTTGTTTCCATGCCCAAGGGCGCAGGCGTTTTTCTTTCCCGGCGTCAAGTTTCCTCGCACGTTTCATCACCTCACCATATGTTTCTGGCGATACAAATGGCATATGAAAAAAAGACCCTGCACATTTGTACGAAACGCGATCTTTCATGATAAGAGACCCTTTTTCCTCGCGCACGTGAAGCACCGCATCGCGAACATCGTGTTGGGTTGGCTGATGACCGATAGTTTTCGTGAGAGTGGTCATATCAAAACGATTATCCCGATACGACGGCACCGCTGCTGGATCGGTAGAGAGTGCAAACGTGGCGCGTACGATGATATACCGTCCCTTCAAGCGACCAAAGAGGCTGTCATGATAGGAAAAATCACATTCTTCTTTTTTCAAAATCTTGAGTGCTCCTCTCTGATCCTGTATGTCCACTACTTCTGCGTGTGTGAACGTGTCACTGCATTGTGCTCCGTAGCACCCGAGATTTGCGACGACTGCTCCTCCCACGGTACCCGGCACGCCGGACATGCATTCGAGGCCTTTGAGACCGTGTTCGATGGTCCAGATGATAAACTCGTCCCAGACGACACCTGAACCAACGGTAACGAACGTCGAGGCGCCATGGTTCTCTGTCGTGATACCTTGTATACGAAGCGCGATAACCAATCCATCAAAGCCACGATCAGAAACCAGAATGTTTGAACCGCCGCCTAGTACAAAAATCGGAAGAGCATGCACTTGTGCGAAATCAAGTGCTTCGGTAACCTCTTCAATCGACCGCGTTTCGATAAAAAAACGCGCCTCCCCTCCCACGTGAAATGTGGTGAGCGGCGCAAGTGGAACGTTAGAAGTCAGACTTCTAGGAATTTTCTTGAAGTCTGACTTCGCTGACTTCATTTCCCTTCTATCTGCTTAATGGCAGCAGCGCCAGCGGAAGCCGCACTTGGATAGAGCGCGACTGCGGCATTAATTGTTTGAATGGCCCTTGCTCTATCACCTGCCGCATAATAAGCAGACGCGAGTCCGAACAGTGTTTCGACGCTCGCATTTGGCTTTTCCGCGCGCAATTTCAACAGAGCGATGAGACGCGGCCAATCTTTCGCGCGAAAATACGCAACAGCGAGAATATTGTTGTCCACGTCAGTGGTGCCAAACACATCAAGGAGAATCTTGCTGGCTGATGCCTGATCGCCCGCAGCGATATGTCCTGCGGCGGCATAGACAGCGAGGTCCGAAAATTGCGGACCGAGTTCGTACGCAGTACTAAAATCGGCCTCCGCGGCCTTCATATCGCCAAGATCCCATTCAATGATGCCTTTCTCAATAAGGAATTTTTCTTTCTTTGGCGAAAGGGATAAAGCGATCTCAATTTCTTTGAGCGCGCGAGCGTTCTCTCCGATGATGCGGTACACATATGAAAGTTGCAGACGTTCGCGCGCGTCGAGCGGATATGATGCAACTTGTTTTTGCATCTCTGTCATGGCGAGCGAGACCATCCGTTGCTTTTGCTCGTCGGTTGCGTTCTGGCTCTGGACAACTGCTTCGGAAAAAGAAACCATCTGTTCGCGTATTTCCTGTATCGCGAACGTTGGATGCGCCGCAAGATCTTCAAAAACGGCGATATTTTTTGACAGGTCTGCGGCAGGCACTATGGCCGTAATGAGTTTGGATGCTGCCTGCATACCGGGCACGTTCACCGACCAGATGAACGCAACAGCAACGATGGTAGCGATCGGGAGAGCATAGGTCGTACCATTCGCTGACGAGAGTTCGGGCGCGCTCTCGAATCGTTTGATGGGACGCGAGACCTGCGAGTCAACGAGTGCAAGTATCGCGAAGAAGTATATATAGGAGTACAGGTTATCAAAGACGAAAATATTGTGGATGGCATATCCGACGAGCGCCGCAGTGAGTGCGATGCGCTCCGGACGCGAGAGCTCGGAACTTTTCCAGAGCAATACTATCGCGGAGCCAAAGAGCGAAAGATAGAGCAAAAACGCCGGTATGCCTCCCGCAGTCAGCCAATCGATAAAGGCGTTGTGCGCCCGGTCGAACCATGGCTCCTGCGCGTACAGCGACGGATCATAATAGGTATTAAAGACGTAATTGAAACCCTCCTGTCCCCAGCCGGTGAGCGGACGGGCCTGAACCCCTTGAAATGCCATGTGCCAGATGGTGAAGCGCGTTTGGCCATCTTTGGGAGAAATAGAAGCAATGCGTTGAAGAACGTGATTGTTTTGTACGAAATCAGAATTGCGCGCGAGATAGAAGCTTCCTGCGAGAACCAATATGAGTGCCAGCGCGCCCATCGCCATGCGGCGGACACGCTTTCCTGCCGTGAGTGCCGTGAGAAGCGCCGCGAGCGCAAGCGCGAGCACAAGTCCTATGACCGCTCCCCGAGTCTCCGTGAAGAAGATAAGAATTCCTTCTACAATCGCAAGCGCAATAAGAGACCACGTGAGCCATGAATACTTTTCGGTCAGAGCGAGCCAGAGCGCGATAAATACGTTGAAGAGAAGATATATGGCGAGATAGGTTGAGTTACCGAACGATGCGTCAATACGCACCGAGCCCTGATGAATGGGGAGCTTTCCGCCGAGCTGGAGAAATACATATCCCACAATGACGATGGAGACGCCGAGTGAAGCAAGGAACCACGCGCGCCATTTTTTTTCGACTCGCAACACAGCGCCCGCGGAAAAGAAGAATCCAAGGAGATGCGCAAGCAATACCCAACCCTCCATACGCTCAAAATTGCTCCAGAAAGCCTTTGTGGCGTTGGGAGCGAACGCATCGGCAACGAACATCCATACAACGAAGCCGAGGACCACTAGTCCGATCCAAGAGAATCGCGGACGGTATTCCTTATCCACAAACGCGAGTACCACCCACGCCGCGACCGCTATCTCAACCAAAATCCGAAAGAAAAACGCCTTTCCCGTAATGAAAGGAAAGAAGAATGAATTGGCAACCAAGAGCGGGGTGAGTGGAATGAGAAAGAGCGCTCCGAGCGCCACCCATCGTGCAACCTGTTTTGCGGTACTGCTCTGTTGCATGTGCAGGCTATAGTATCACGCTTTCTGCATCTTATAAAAATAGGAATCGTGGTTGTGGAGCAACGTCTGCGGCGAGCCTTGTTCCACAATGTGGCCGTGGCTAAGGACGAGAATAGTATCGGCTTCGGCAACCGTCGACGGTCGGTGTGCAATAATGAGCACGGTCATTTTCCCGTGGAGCGCGCGAATGGACTCATGAATGAGCTTTTCCGATTCGTGGTCGAGCGCGCTTGTCGCCTCGTCGAGTATCAGAAATACCGGCGAGCGCACGAGCGCACGAGCGAGGGCGACGCGCTGGCGTTGCCCTCCCGAGAGCATGACACCTCGGTCGCCAGTCATTGTCGAGAAACCTTCGGGCAGTCCCCGAATGAAATCGTAAATATTTGCCTGCTTCGCGGCGTTCTCGATATCATCCCCGGTTACCGTCGGATGATAAAACCGAATATTATCTTCGATGGTGCTGTTGAGAAGGAATACGTCCTGCGACACATAGCCAATGTGATTGCGCCACACATCGAGGGCGATGGCGGTACTCGGTACGCCGTCAAGGAGCAGAGATCCTTCGTTCGGCTTGAAGAGTCGCAGAAGTAGATCGGCCACTGATGTTTTCCCGGCTCCGGACGGACCAATGAGCCCAACGGTTTCCCCCTTACTAATAGAAAAATTTACCTTGGAGAGAACCTTTTTGCTTTCTCCGTAAGAAAAGGACACATCCGAAAATGCGAGCTCATGTTCGAAATTGAACGGCGCCACGCCCCGTACGGGAGCTTCGCGATGTTCATCAAGCATGCTCTTAAATTCTTCAACATTCTGCGCATACGGTATCGCCTCTCGTATACCGTGGAGTGCGCCCTGTCCTGATTCAAGATAGGTGAAGACTTTTTGGATCAAATACAACGCGGCCGCAAAAGATATCATGCTGAAGTCCGGCGAACGATACGTCGCCACGAATAGAATGATGACGAAGATGAGGCTGAAGGGCTGGAACAGGCTTCCACTTAACGAACGGATGAGCGCCATGCGTATGGAGAGCATTCGCAGCATCTTTACCAACGCTCCACCGCTTTCGAGCGCGCGTTCTTCTGCCCCGGCGGCTTTGACCGCCTTCATGCCGATAATATGTTCGCTGAGGAATTGCGTATAGTTTTTCTCGGTCGCTATCAGGATATTCCCCGTTGCTTGCGCGCGTTCCATAAATGGCCGTACAACGAATAAGAGCATCGCGCCCGCGACAAGTGTGCTCACTGTCATAACGGGCGAAATGTTCATCGCGATGAACAAATAAATGAAAAATCCGCTGAACGATTGGATGATCTGCGCAAAGACGCTGAGCAGGCCCTCGGTTCGCTGAATGTCGCGCACCAAGGTCGCCTGGAGCGTCCCGAGTTTCTGTTTCAGAAGAAGCGGCCACGACGCCCGCAACATCCGCCGCAACATTCCTTCACTTTCGGTGCCCATGAAGTCCGCACCGATGCGTCCGCGAATATAGCCGAACAGTGTTACGGTAACGGCCCGGAGCATGAAGAGCCCGAGAATAAAGCCGAGAAGGTACCGGAAACTAAATGGTATGTGCAGAAATGCAAACAGTGTTTGTATCGAATGAGTAATGAAGTCGGTCGGCCCGCTGCTGGCATTGGTATAAAAAGAAATGAGCGGGATCATCGCATTGATGCCGATGCCATCAAGCGTTGCACTAACAATCCCGAGCACGATGAGGATAACGATATGGAGGCGATACTTGCCGAATATCTGCCACAGCACGACGAGATTTCTAAAAGTGGAGTTTTGTGGTGCGTTCATCTAAAAATCCTTGACTCGTCGAAGTTTCTCCAGAATGGGTTGTTCGGTCGGCATAACGCGCTTGACTCCGTCGCCTAACGCGCGTTCAAGGCGCCGTACATTGACCATCATGAGAGCAAGCCGAAACGGCTCGAGACTTGCCGCTTGGTCGCTGCCGGGCAGTGTGCGGTCAAGGGTGATGTGCCGTTCAACAATGCAGGCACCGAGCGCAACGGCACATACCGCGAGCGTTGAACCGTTTTCGTGCCCGCTGTACCCAACAGGAATGTTGGGGAACTCGCGACACAATGCTTCCATTGCACGCAGATTGAGTTCCTCGTCTTTGGCCGGGTACGTGCTGACACAATGCAAAAGCGCCACAGGACTTCCTTTGAGGAGATCGACTGCCTTGTGCACCTGTTCCATGGTGCTCATGCCGGTGGAGAGTACGACTGGCTTCCCTGTTTTCTTAATCGTTTTCAGAAGACCGGCGTCGGTGAGCGATGCAGAGCCCACTTTATAGAAAGGCACATTGAAAGTCTCCAAAAACGCCAGACTCGCTTCATCCCACGGAGAGGCGGTCCACATGATGCCTTTCTCTTTGCAGTAGGTATCGATGTCTCGATACTCGGCGAGGCCGAATTCGAGGATGCGTTTGAGGTCGCCATTGGTGGTGTTGTCCGGCTTTTTCCCAAGTCGCGCTCGCGCGTCAGGCGGCAAAGGATCGACTCCGTACCGCTCCATGCGTTCTCCCGCGTGCACAATGAAGCTATCGTCGAATGCGCGGTCTTTGGCAAGCTCTTCGGGAGAGTAGACCGTCTCGATCGTACGCTTCTGAAATTTGACCGCTTGGCACCCGTGAGCAACCGCGAGGTCAATGAGTTGTTTGGCGATAGTGACGCTACCGTTATGGTTAATGCCAATCTCCGCAATAACAAAGGTCGGCTCCCCGGAGCCAACGACACGATCTCCTATTTCGATTTTAGGCATACACGTTACAACCCGAGCATAGCGTCTTTTGGTTACTCGGGCAAGACATCCGTACCTGCGAATACTCCGTAGTATACTGACCCGTATTCTATGAAAATAAGCGGCATCGTGACCGAAGGATATCGCATCGCTTCGGGCGCCAACAAGGGCGGCATACTGGGACCGAAGGGCCAGATATTAACGGACTCTTTCGTACGGCAACGCGTTTTCTTTGAGAAGGAAATTCCGGAGCTTAAGCGCGTCTGGACTGGCACTATCAATATCAACATCGCACCGCACGAAGCGCGTATGGATGCATTTGACCACACGATAACGTGTGAGTGGCACCCCGGCATCACCGAAACATTCGGTATCATTTCTGGAGTAACGTTGTATGCCAGAGGGAAAAAATACACGGGCTGTTTTATTTATTATCCGATGCCTTCGGACATTCACACGCCGCGGCACGACATCATAGAAGTTATGGCTCCAAAAGTAGAAGGTCTCTCCTATGGCGATGAAGTTACTATTGAGGTGTCCGATGAGGTGTCCGACAAAAAAATATCCGTTGTATAAAAAAACGCTACCACTACGTGTTGCCTTTTGCCATTTCTGCCTTCAGGAGGTTCGCCACGCGCTCGGCATTTTTGCCATCCACCGGATAGTTCTCTTTCATGTGTTTTCTCAATTCCCTATTTTCAGCACTTTCGGAATCAAGGAGACGGTCGAGGGTGGCGGCGAAGTTATTCATATCATCAAGCCCGATGCTCGCTCCAAGCTTCACGGGCGGAGGCGGATCCAAATCTTTTTGTGGTACAACAAATTTAGAGTCCGTGATATGCATTGTCGGCTCGCCGCGATATATGGCGTGTAGCCCCTCAACCGAAACAATAAGCACCACGATATCGGAAGCTGCCCCAATTTTGTTAATGCCCACGTTCTCCGCATTGATAAATGCTATACCTTCGTCTCTAAAAATATTTTCATATGCCTCCGGCGGCGTATTATCCCGAGGGTGAATCCCGAAGGCGAGTTTGAATGGCGTATGCACTTTTTTTAATTCCTCCGCAACTTTCTTCACAAGCTCTATAGTGGTTCCCGCTGATATGAAAGTAACGAGTTTTTCTTCCGCACGTAAACCCAATTCTTTTCTCGTCTCCATTTTGATCTGCGTGGTATTTTCCGTAGCGAAACGATCAAACGCCGGTTGTCCCGTGATTTCGATTCTTTCCTCTAACTCGGGAAAGTGCTTGACGATAAGATTCTTCGCTTCGCTGTCGAGGACGCAAATTTTCCTCGGGTACGGGAGCTTTCGCTCTTTGAGTCGCTCTAGAAAACCATGGGAGGCGGTGTAATAATCCTCAACCAGTATTGACGGGATCTCTGGATACGTTGCTGCAGCGTACATTTCTATTCCTCGTTCAGAGGTCGAGGAGTCGATGAGGAGCGCATCGGGGGTACCAAGCGCTTGGTCTGCACCCAGCGCCATGTCCTTCGGCGTTATATCTTCCATTTTAAATTTGCTTTGCAAAATTTCCTCCGCTCGACCGTCTACCACCACGTCCATGGCAATCGCGCTATCTCGTTGCAACAGTTCCATCACTGGCACAAGCGCGTTCCCACTGCCCGGATCGCGAGAAATGACTAGTACATTTTTCTTTTCTTTTTTCTGGCCTTCAACGTCGAAAGTTCCTCGGATCCTAAAAACCTTGGTCTCAAAAAGGTCATCACGGCCTTCAATATACGCCAGACGCTTTTTTTCTTCCGGAGGCAACTGGCGGAGAAATGACGGTCGTTCTTCCATAGGCCCTACAAAATAAAGTTCGACATTCCACCGTCGAAGGTGATGCTCACGCCGGAGAGATACTTGATGTCGTTCTCAACGATAGAGCGTACGAACTTCCCTATTTCTTCGGGCTTCCCTGCCCGCTTCATCGGTAGCTTTGCTTCAAGCGCAGTGAGGTCTGACGTGAGATTTTTCAAGCGATCAGTGAGTACGGGGCCCATTGCGATATTGATACAGCTCACCTGCCGTGCGGCAAAGTGCTTGGTGAGCGCCTTGAGCATTGACCATGAGGCGAGGCGGTAGGTCTGCGAGAGTATCATATTTTCTTTCGGCTCTGAGATGAGGTGCGAATTGATGAGGAATATGTATCCACCGTCGCGTACCTCTACTTTCTGAAGAAGCACCACAAAACTTAAGAAGAGCTGTTGATGATACTTCTGCCACTCTTCCGAAGTAATTTCATAAAAATCTTTCTTAGGCGGCCCTCCCGTGTTGAGGACCAAGATGTCGGTTGACGGATGCTCTTTGATAAATGCCTCGACCGACTCGGGACTCGAGGTGTCAATGACTTTACTTGAAATCTCCGGAGCTGAAAGTCCGGCATCGCGAAGCTCTTTTGCAATCGCAGCACCCACGCCGCGGGAAGAACCAAGCACCAGTGCTGTTTTGTTACTTTTTTCCATGGTGTTGGTCGGGAATGCTGTTTTCCATCTTCTTCTTTATACCATCTCCCATCATAGTCTCGAGTCGCCGGATTTCCGTTATGACCGCGGAACATTGTGAAAGAGTGATTGCGTGAGCTTCGTCTTTGTGTTTGATCGGGCGCTCGCCTTTCACGTAGAAAAAGAGTGCCGAGGGCGAGAATCCGAGCGACGCATAGAGGGCGTTCACGTCGGTGGAGTGTGAACCAAATGCGACCGGAACGTTGCAGTGCCCCTGTAGCCGCGCGATGGCGCGCAAATTAGTATCGGCATCTTCATACGAAAGTTGAGTGTGGATGAGTGAAAGATTCGATGGCACCGAAGCTCCTAGACCGGCGAGAAATGTCTCTATATCTTCCTCGCTTGAGGTGCCTGTGGAGACATACACGGGTTTACTTGTTTTCAGAACGGCGGCGACTAATTCGGCATTACCAATATCCTTGCTTAGAATTTTATAAAAACCCGTACCAATTTCTTCAAAGAACGGCACCCGATCTGCTTCGCACACCGCCACCCCAAATTTGATTCCGGCTTTTTGTGTGCGCCTCGCCGCCGCGCGATAGTAGTCATCTGACAAAAAAGGCGATTCTCCCTGTTTCTGTTTCTCGTAATATGCTTTCTCCCGCACCTGAAAGGTGAGTCCGTCTGGTCGTGCCGTTTCCAGCGCTTTGAGATACTCATCCGCATACGCCTCATCACCCATGTGATTCATCCCGATTTCCGTAATTATTTGTGTGGTTGCCATATGTGCTAATGAAAACCGAGCTTCGTATCCTCTAGTTACCTTGCCACCCTGGTATATCTTTGAGCAACACTTCCGGCTGGGGAATCTTTGTGAAGTAGAGACGAGCGGTTCCTTGTGTGCGATGCGCGTGGGGTACGCCAGCTGGGATGAAAAGGAGGTCTCCCGGTCGTAGGGTATATTTCATTGCTCCGCGAATATTACCGGGAGCTGATCTCACTTCAAATTGATCTTTGCTTCCGTCCGGATGTTTTCTTTCGTACGGGTCAACTAATTCTCCACCGACTTCAAACTCCACTTCGCCCTCAAGACACGTCCAGAGGTCGGCTTCGGTGCGGTGCACTTCACACTTATTATCTACGTCACAATCTTCAAGCAAATATGTTCGCGACCCCGCAGCTGCTGATTTGAATGGTTCGAGTATGTTCTTCCCTTGGGTTGCCGGCACCGCAAGCGTCTCGTTAGTAACGCTTTTTGGAATGAACACGGGTGGTAAAAGTTTGCTCACCATGAGGACGACTTAGCGCGAATCCGGGTGATTGTGCTGTTCAACAAGTTCTGCAGGATCCTTCCCTTGCGCGAGCAAAATAATTTCAACGAGTTCGCGTACCGCATGGTGTCCTCCCCGAGCACTCGTAATAAGATCTACCGATTTTCGGACTCGTGGATGTGCGTCTTGTACCGCAACAGACAGACCTGCCGCTTCAAGTGTATGGAGGTCATTGAGATCGTCCCCCATATAAGCAGCTTCCGCAAGCGTGCATCCTTCTTTCTCAACTGCCTCTTTGAAAATGGCGAGCTTATCGCTCGCTCCTGGTACTCCTTGGAAGTACGGAGTTTTCATCTTCTTTGCGCGCGCTTCAACGACGGGGTTTTTCTCTTTCGAAATAATGTAAGCGTGGATGCCGCTTGGAGGAATCATATCAACGAGCGCGAGACCATCACGTCGACTGCACCGCACTGATTCAATACCATTCTGGTCGGTATACACCATACCGTCCGTAAAGACGCCATCAAAATCAAAAGCAATAAAACGAATGAGCTTCGCTTTCTCAACAACGTCGGGAGAAATCTCGGTTACTTCTCCGTCAAAAGTTTCATATTTCATGGTATTAGACGCCCTTTGCGAGCCAACCGCCATCAACGTAGATGTCCTGACCAGTGATATACGAAGAAGCTTCGGAGGCAAGAAATACTGCCGGCCCAGCTAAATCTTTTGACTCTCCCCACCGGTTGAGCATCATTCGATTGTCTCTTTTTTCTTTTAGTTCCGGATTGCCGAACGAGCCCTTGGTCATGTTAGTCCGCATATAACCCGGACCGATATTATTGACCCGAATATTGTATTTCGCCCAATCAAAGGCGAGCGTTTTGGTGAGTTGTTTCAATCCGCCCTTTGCGGCGGTGTATCCCGGAACATTTGCGAGCCCGAGTTCTGCACCGAGCGACGTGATGTTGATAATGGACCCTCCTTCACCCTTCTCTATCATAAAACGTGCTACGTGCTGACTCAGGAGAAAAGGGACTTTGAGATTAATCAAAAGGACGCTATCCCACTTCTCTTCAGAATGACTCTCGCTGGGTTCACCGGCAGTGACGCCCGCGTTATTGACCAAGATATCTATTCTGCCTTCATTTTTATGTACGAGAGGTGCAATCATATCTAAGTCTGTTCGCACTGAAAGGTCAGCAACAATTGATTTCGCTTTTTCATTTTTCAGGGCCTGCACGGTCTCGTCGAGTTCGGGCTGGAGTATGTCCACGAAATAGACGGTTGCACCAGCTCCAAGAAGCCCCTCGGCAATCGCCTTTCCGTTGCCCCGCGCCGCGCCTGTTACGATGGCCACCTTCTCGTCAAGTGAAAATTGTTCGAGCATAGCTAGTATGTAGGTGAGTATAGCAAAGGAAACGATGTTGAGTTCCAAATGGTTTCCTGTACTATACAGTCCTATGAGTACCATTGCTTTTATTCCCGCTAAAGGTGATTCAAAGCGTGTCCCTCGTAAGAACCTTCGCATGATGCTCGGCAAGCCGCTTGTCGCGTGGGCTATAGAAGCCGCCAAACACAGCAAGAAAATTGACCGCGTCATCGTGAGCACTCCTGACGAGGAGATCGCAACGATGGCGAAAGAGTATGGCGCGGAAGTGCCATTTCTGGAGCCGAAAGAAATATCAGCCAAGGGGGGCAACATCGAGGGAGCCATGCTTCATGCGCTTGAGTGGTTGAAGAAAAATGAAGGATACGTGCCCGATGCCATGGTATTGCTTCAGACGACAAATCCGCTTCGTCGCTCGGTAGATCTCGACCGCGCTATTGAACAGTTCGAGAAGAGTGGCGCCGACTCGACGATTACGGTGTGTAAGGCGCTCGGCAACCACAATCCAGCGTGGATGCTTGTGAAAGATGAACGGCGCGGGGCGCGGATGCATAATGGCGCCGACATTCGCACCATCTCCAGCACCCGGAGCCAGGACCTGCCGGAATGTTTTTTCCGCAACGATGTCGCCTATATCTTCAAACCAGCGAGTCTTTATCAGACACCGCCAAATCACTACGGCGACAAGGTTGACCTCTACGCGATGGATGAGATTTTTGACACCGACATCAACACTCCCGAGGACTGGAGCGTGACCGAGGCGAAATTTAAGAGATTTCTTGCAGAAGGCGAAAAGTAGGTATGGAACAGCCGCGTTGCATTATCGTTCACGGCTGTCCTGCTAACACTGACAGTGCAAAGAATCCGGAGACGCGCACGTACGATAAGCATTGGATGCCGTGGACGAAACAACAGCTCATCGCACATAGAATCCCAACCATAGCGCCCTTGATGCCGAATCCGTGGGAGCCGGTGTACGAGGAATACAAACGCGAATTTGAGAAGTGTCCCGTTTCTGAAAACACCATTCTTATTGGACATAGCGGCGGCTGTGCCTTTCTGGTGCGCTGGCTTGGAGACACGAAACGAACGGTGGAAAAATTGATTCTGGTCGCGCCATGGAAAATTGAGCAGGAGGATCCTGTCAAAAAAGCTTTTTATGATTTCCCTATTGACGCAACCATTGCGTCACGCGTCGGAAAGACTTTTATCTTCACTTCAGATAACGAAAAAGAAGACGGAAAATTGAGTGCCTATATGTTCCACGAAGTGTTCGGAGGTGAAGTCATAGAACTTCCCGGAAGAGGTCATTACACGCTCGGCGATATGGGGACCGAGGAATTTCCCGAACTTATTGATGCAATCATGACCTTAGGAGTTAAATAAAAAAAGCGGACGGGTATCCCTGTCCGCTCAGTTGCACTGCGTCTTTTTTATAAATATGGTTTCGTTTTCTTCATTTCGCGAAGAGAACGGGGATCAATCGGGGGCTCTTTGTCCCATCCCTGTGTTGCCCAAAAAAGTTTAGCTTCCTTGGACCCAAGCATAGCGGCTGGTCCGCCCAGAAGTTTAGGGCGTACCTTGAGGTGCTGAACTTGAACAGACATTTCACGCCCATCGATGTTCAAGTACAACGTGTCTCCGACCCGTATCTTGGCCCTGACGAATGCATCGACCAGGGTTAGAATCATGTGTACCAACCACAGCATCGGCGTTGCGGCTGTCCGCATGTATCGGTACGGTGTCCAGTTGGTACCAGTAATGCGACAACGAGTACCGGCGTAATCGAGCCTGTCACTTTCCCATTCAATGTAACGTTTTGCATTCACTGATAACTCCTTTTCACGTTGTTGACAGAGGGGACTTCTGAAAATACAATACAGCTTGTATCTTGATTTGTCAATCCGATGTATTGACAAATCAAAATCAGATTGCTATATTGTCCTTGGTTTATTTGGTTGGGGCAATTGCCCCTTTCGACAACAAACAAGAGAAGGAGTATTGGAATGAATGTTGAAAAACGGCCATTGACTTGGGTCTGGTGGACGAGCGGAGAGGGACTCACCCGCACGGCCACGAAGATACTGATGCGGATACTGGGCGTCGCTCAGGCATCGATGATGTCCTTTGTGTTGGTCACCGCTATCATCGGTTTCGTGATGATGGTGGCGGGATACCTTGGAGGCGTCGTGCGCCGCAAGGCGTTTTTCGAAGATCGTATCCAGGTCATCGGAGCGATAGGATTTGGAGTCTTGGCGTACTTCGTCACGGTGGTGAGTTTGGTTGTATTCCAGCTCGACGGGGATGTAGGAGTCAATACGTTCATTTCGACTCTCGCCATCATTCCTGGCGGCATCTTCGGGAGCATGTTTTTCGGGGACCGCTTGTTCCTGCGGCAATGGGGCGCGATAGCACTCGCCATTATTGCAGGGTATGTGGTCATCGGGAGACCATCGCTTCAAGAAGCGATGCAACTGCCGGCGTGGATTTGGCTGTCGTTTGCTGCTATGTTCGGCATGGCATTCAACCAGGTCATCAGCCAGCGGATCAAGGAGATCGATCCGATGGTTAAGAACTTCTGGAGCGGCGGCACGCAGATGGTGCTATCGCTCCTGACGATATGCATCGCAGGAAGCGTGAGTGTCTTCACCAACATCTCCGAGCCGACACTCTTCTGGACAATATCGATCTCCATCGGCTTTATAAACGTAGCTCTGTTGGCTTTCAACATACTGAGCTACAAACTGGGGGCGAATATCCCGCTCAAGAACTTGGTGACGAACGGCGTACACTTGTCCACTGCGATGATCCTTGGCATTTTTATGTTCGACGAAGGTGCCAACTGGGAGAAATTCGCCGGGGTGGTGCTGTACTTGGCGGCGTTCGCAGCTTGGGATAACGAGACGTGGAAATTTCTGCGTCTAAAATTTCGCGTTCGACACTCCTAAATCCAGTTCCTGTTCATTCAAAAGACCTTGCCACAAGCAGGGTTTCTTTTTTTATTTATCCGCAAAAGTGGGTGCACCTGCCCATGTGCGCACCTGTGTCGCGACACGCTCTGCGGCGTGACCGTCAAAAGAAAAATTTTTCTGCATAAATTCCCAGCCGGCGGCGCTCATTCGTGCACGCGCTTCAGCGTCTGCAGACAGTTTTTGAAGTATTTCCGTCAGTTCTTCGGGAGAGTGCGCGATATGGAGTGCACCCGCCTTCTCGAAATGAGAGAAGTGAAAATCCGCCATCATTTTCTCTACCGGGGCGAACACAGCGAGAATGACCGGCAGACGGTATAGTAATGCCTCATACACCACAGTTGAGTAGCTGCACACAAAAATATCCGCCTGCCGGAACAATTCCGGCAATGGCGTTGTCCCAACACTTTCATACTGCACGCCTTTGAATCCGCGCGTACGCGCTTCCTCGCTAAACGCCGCGCGCACCGACGTTGAGCGTGAGGCGACAAGAAGACGCGCACGGGGTATTCCTCGGATTGCTTCGCCGAGCGTTTTGAAATATTCTTCGATTGAATAGGTACCGTAGCGTTCGGCAACGTCCATCGTTGGCGTATTGCTCAAAATGGTGAGCATGGATGATTCTTTTTTCCGAGTGATTGTTTTTTGTGCGTCCCGTATGTACGCGTCGAATCTCGGCGAGCCGACTGCAAGGAGTCGTTCCCTCTCATACCCGAGCGTACGGAACTCTTCACACACCAATGGCCCATACGTCGCAAGAAAGTAGGCCACGTGCCGTCGTTGCCCGGAGCCCGGTCCTAAATATTCGCCACCATGCTGCACTTCAAGTGCCGGTATGTCTACTTTCTGTGCTACAAGAGGTAGAATTGAAAAATGTCTCTGTCGACTCACGCTTGCTCGCAGTAACACTGCATCCGGAATAAGACGCTCATAGAGCGCGTAGGTCCCTTCTATGTCGCGGACAATGGTGGGTATCGCCGTTTTGATTAAGTGAGTCATGATTCGTTCAGCGGTATTCGTGAGAGATGTACCGCGAAACGTGAGGTCAAGGGATGCCAACATCTCCGCGCGCACTATCATCCACTCTTTCTCGCACTTTTCTGCATGCGCAGACGCCCGACGATTTCCCTCCCAAGAAAGAAACTGTTCTACATGTATGAATCGCACCTTGTGGCGCCAAATGTTTCTGAAACCGGCTTGAAGCGCCTGACTACGGTCCAGCAACACGAGTTCCGCTTCGGGCACTTGCCGCAGTATGGGAGCGAGGCTGCGCCAATAGTCGCTCGCGAGTATACGCAGGGGCCGGCGCGAACGCAGAGCCATGCACGCATTCAGGAGCGAAAGCGCCACTCCGAACAACATGCGTTGAGCAGTAAATACCCATCCCTCCCAGCGATTCTTGACCTGCGACGCAATGGAGTGAGTATCATATGACTCACAGAGAATACCTCTATGCTGTGCCACGAGACGCGCGGCTTCATACATTGTTTTTGATTCTTCTACCGCGAGCGGATCGCTCGTTTTTGAAACGGGCGCAGGCGAGACCGGCACCACCAGACACTTCACCTCTGGAGCGCTTTCTACGAATCGTTGAATGATATCTATGTAATATAAAAGATGCAGGATATATATCTGAGTTGAAAAGCGCAACGAATCGAGAAGCGACACGTTTCTATAATTTAGAAAAGACATTTTTTCGTTGTCGTAGAGAGCGCTAGTGATTTCATATGCCCGCACGTATGTCGCGGGGTTTGCGCGATTCTGAAGCGTCTTTCCGGAAATAAAGGGTATACCGCGTTTCTCAAGTGCAAAATCAATCTCTGCGTCAAAAGAAACAATCTGGGGTGCATTTCCCTCTTCGCTCCATTTTGCGATGAGTGTATCAAGCGATGCGAGCTGGCTCACCTCATACAAGATAATAGCGGTTTTCATGCGTACCTTATTCCAACCAGTAACACCGTGAAAATGTTACCGCATCGGCGCCCGCCCAACCGTATGTATGAGAAGAGTACGCAGTACGCGGTCAAACCACAATACGACCGTCATAGGGAGTACAGAGGCAGGGTAGTGCTTTTTAAAGTACGTCAGCAGGTCTTTATAGTACTGACGATCCCGCCACATATTCGGTTTTTTGTTAGCGGCAGCAGACTTGATGTGCGTAACTTTGGCATCCGGCACTAGATAGATCTTGTACCCACCGTTGTATATGCGGCGACAGAGATCTACGTCAAGAAACACTTGTTTGAAGTCCGGGTCCACGATATACGAGCCAAGTGCCGCACGACGGAAGATGAAGCTTGCTGTCGGTGGCTGTTCTATTTCAAAGACACGGGTTATATCGAGGTCGTCGTAATGGTACGATTTGTAGTTGTGTAATCCAAGAAAGTATTTATCGATGAATCGTCCCGGTACGGTCGTAAAAAAGCACCTCATCGGCGTCATAAGGCGGCGGTGATAATTTTGTTGAGAGCCGTTCGGATAATACAGACTCGCGGTTGCCGCACCTGCCTCGGGGTGTTGCTTCATAAACGAAACAAGCGCTAGGAGCGCTCCTGTCCACAGAAGCGCGTCAGTATCCAGCGTCATCAGGTACGGACTCTGCGTCCGATCAAGTGCAAGATTGAGCGCAGAATACCCAATGTGTTTCTCGCATTGTATGAACACAAATCGTGGATCGTGTTTATATTTCTCGTCCACAAGTGTAAACCCCCCGTCCGTGGAGGCGTCATCAATGAGAACCACCTCAAACGATACGTCACCCGCGTGAAGCACTACAGATTCAAGTGCTTTGTTGATGAGGTCAGAGGAATTGTAATTTGAAACGATGATGGAGACGTCGGAAGCACGTTTCATATTGAGGGATACTAGCACAAACAGAGGAAGAAATGTCTCTGGAAGCTTGTGCTAACATGGTACCGTGATAATTGTAAAATCTCCTTTGCGAGTATCTTTTTTCGGCGGCTCTACTGATTATGAATCTTTTTATAAGGAGCACGGCTCTTTTATCATCGGTACTGCGATAGACAAATATGTCTGGCTCTCTGCACGGTATCGCCCGAAAATTCTGGAGAGCAAATATTTTATCGGTTACTCAAAGTTGGAGATTGTTTCCTCGTTTGACGAGATCCACAATCCGCTCATTCGGGAGGTGTTGAAATACAGCGACCCAGAGGGGTACATTGATTTTAATTCTTCAGCCGATGTGCCGGCACGAGTTGGACTCGGGGGCTCGTCGTCGTTTTGTGTGGGCATGCTCCACCTCCTCAAAGAACTCCGCGGCGAGCCGGTTGATAGAAAAGAGCTTGCAAGGGCGGCAATTCATATTGAGCGAAATGTCCTCAAAGAGAGCGGTGGCATACAAGACCACATTTGGGCAGCGTATGGCGGCTTTAACATCATCACGATAGAAAAAAATGGTGACTTCACAGTAAAGCCAGTTCCTGTATCGAATGCATTCACACAAGCGTTCGAGGATTCAATCGTTCTCATTTATATGAATAGTCAACGAGACCAGAACGAGATAGCGCAATCTCATGAGGATAAGGACAAGAAGAACATACTTGAACTGTCACGAAAGGCGTACGAACACTTTCTCAAGGAAGATATTAAGGGAATTGGCGAATTGCTACTGGAGACCTGGAACGAAAAACGCAATTTATCGTCGTTCATATCGACAGAAAAAATAGATGCTGTCGTAGATACCGTTATGGGTATGGGTGCCTATGGTGTAAAACTTCTGGGAAGCGGGGGATGCGGATTTCTAATGGTGATATGCGACCCCTCGGTAAAAGAAAAAATGATGGAGAAATTCAAAGAATACGTTCTTGAATTCAAATTCGAGAACCGCGGCAGTTCAGTCGTGTATCCGAGTGGATCGTAGCTCGGCGTCAATTACTTTTTCCACTCCGTTTCTATATATTCCCGTAATGCCTCCCTCCACGGCCGCACAAGTGGTGAGAGCGGCATACTCTCGTTGTCGCCAAGATCGTAGGGAGAAGGGAACTCAGACGAATGTACCGGGAGCACCTTAGTGTTCCAGCCTGTGATCGCGACAAGTTCTTGCGCAATATCAAACTTCGTCGCGACACCACCGCCCACGTGGTAGATGCCGCGTTTATCATCGCGTATAAGCGTCTGTATAGCTTTTGCAATATCTTTTGACCACGACGGCGACGCACGTTTGTCGGTCGTTGCACGAATTTCCGGAACTGCACCCTGCCGAAGGAGTTTTCCCACAAATTTATTATCTCTCTTTTTTCCGCCGCCAAACATCCATGAGATGCGCATGATGACGTAGTCGTCAAGCAGACCCTGCACCGCAAGTTCTCCCAAGTGCTTTGAGCGGCCATACACCGTGGTTGGATTTGGAATGTCTTTTGGTATGTAGGGTTCCTTCTTTGTCCCGTCGAACACATCAGAGGTCGAAATGTAGATGAGTTTTGCTCCCACGCTCCTCGCCCCGAGCGCCATGTGATAGGTTCCCACTGCGTTGGTGAGATAAGCCATTTCAAGATTCTGCTCACAAAATGGGAGGTCAGTAAGAGCGGCACAATGTACGATGAATTTTGGTTTGTGTTCTGCACACACTCGCATCACCTCTTTCAAATCGGTAATGTCGAGATCGTTCTTGCTCAAGCGTGTTCCAAAACCACACACCGATCCAAGTGCACCATCGCCTCCGGTTATAAGGATTGTATCGTTTGGAACGTGGTTTTGGTTGCTCATAGAAAGATGCTATCCCGCTTGCCCAATTGCCACAAGGAGGCGCGGTTTTCTGGATGTGCTCTCGCGCCTTCGGTCTTGGCGGGAAGGCTTCAGCAGGGTGCTATCTCGATTATCTTCAGTCAGAAATAAAAAGTTAATTTTCTCCTAAAAAACCGCTCCCAAAGGGGCAGTTTTTTGCTTTCTTCTTTTTGCGACTTTTTCCAAAATAGCTCTTTCGAGAGTGACAGAATACTTCTGTACATACGAAAAATCCTGCCAACGGCTATCTGTAGCATCTGTTTTTTCAAAAAGTATTTTTACACCAAGTTTCTTCGCTAGTAACTCAAGCTGTGTTTTTAACTTTTCGTCAGGCGCGACAGGCATTATATGTACATGCCCGCCAATTCTTGACACCCGTATCGACTCCTCTACTATTTTTTCGACAGCTTCTTCGGGCACATGTTCGAAGACATGATAAATACAGATTGTATCAAAACTTTCTTCTTTAAAAGGTAATTCTTGTCCGAGACCGGCTACCGCGTGTCGCACTTTCCCCTTATTCTTCTTGAGCCATCCGCGGTACTCGTTGTCTCTGTAATCGGGACTCAAAGAAACGACAAAGGCTTTATCTTTCAACTCTCTTTCCAACCGACCAGTCGGACCAGAACCAAGATCCAGAATATCTTTACATTCTATCTCCTCTGCGCGAAGACCAAGGTCTTCCTTATAGTTTTGAAATGATCGTCCTTCGAACTTTTCTTTGTGTAGCGTGGAAGGAAAACGCTGGCCTTCAATACTCCCTTTTGTCCATGACTCAGACATACATTTTTAGTATAACAGGCGTGTTGATAGACTCTACAGCACTTGACAAAATATATATAACATGCAAGAATGTAGGGTAGATTCTGGCGTACTCTGGAAAGAGTACTTTTGCTTGTTGAAATTGAAAAAAGGAGTAGTGATGAATTTACGAGAATTTGACGGGAGGAAAATCTCCCAGCTTTTTGCGGTCGATGCTCGCCTTAAAGAAGATGCAGCGAACCCGCATCGCGTTGATGGCGTCTACCCCATGACTCATGGGGAGACGTATGACACGCACATCATGAAGTCGGTAGCCGACTATCATTTGCACAGCGGGGTGGAAGTTATGTACTGCGATGAACCACCAACGTCGTCCGTTCGTGGTGGAGATTTCTGGAGGGAAACACTTGTGTCGCTTTATCGTAACAAGGGTGTCCTAATCGATCCCATCGCAGTCATGGGAGCTCGGTATCAGGACAAGGGTGGTGAATGGAGGATTAACTCGTTCACCGAAGCTCGTCCCGTGATTGAAAAAGCTCTCGATCGCGGCATGACGAACATTGAAATCGTCGCACTGCCTTTCCACATCCTTCGCTGCTTCATTGGGTTTGCGACCGAGTGTCTCGCCCTGAACGTTAAGCTGAACGTGTTTGCCCGTGTGACGCGTCGCATATCTTGGATCGATGCCGCGATTCATTCACAGGGTACGCAAACAGGTACGGCAGTCGATTTCGCGCAGGATGAGATCGACAAGATCCTGTTCTACACGAATTTGGCGCCGCCGAGCGAAGTCCTGCGGTATCTCGATGAGCGCGATGCGCGCATCGAAGTAACTCTCACCTCTCGTTAGTGGCCGTTGTTGGCCAAAAAGGCAGTCCTCGTGACTGCTTTTTTTTATTTACTCTTCTCTTCTTGATTCAATTCTTCAACGTAGGCAGCAAGGGTTTTCTTGAGTGCTTGGCGCAGGTTCACTTTTGGATTCCAGCCGAGGTCTTTTTTTGTATTGCGTATGTAGGGCGTTCGATTGATCATGTCTTGATATCCTTCGCCGTAGTGTTTACCGGAACCGGTTATGACAATACGTGTCTCTTTACAATGATCTTTAAAGTAGGGGTAGCTGGGAGCGAGCTCGAGCAGCATTTCAGCCACTTCTTTAATAGAATGGTTATTCTTTGGGTTACCAATGTTGTAAATCTTCTTTGAAGCAATTCTCTTTTTATTTTCGATAATCTTAATCAGCGCATCAATACAATCATCAATATACGTAAAAGAACGTCGATTGCTTCCTCCATCGACGAGTTCTATTTTTCCGCCGCGCAAAATGCTCCCAAGAAACTGCGTGATCACGCGCGGTTTGCCGCTGGTATCATGAATGTCATCTTGACCATACCCGATCCAGTTAAAGGGACGGAAAATGGTGTACTCGAGACCGCGGTCACGGCCGTAGGCGAATATAATTCGGTCAACCAGCGATTTCCCTGCAGCATAAATCCAACGCATTTTGTGAATAGGTCCCATGACGAGATTGGACTCGAGGGGGTGGAACTCCTTATCAGTACTCATACCATAGACTTCTGACGTGGACGCCCAAATGACGCGTTTTTTCATCTCGAGACAATCACGAACAATTTCGAGGTTGGCCTCGAAATCTATCTCATGTACTAACAGTGGATTCGTAATATAGATTTTCGGCGTGGCGATGCCGGCGAGTGGCAACACCACGTCAGCTCGAGAAACGAGTTTACGAACAAGTTTGCGGTTACGAATGTTGCCATCGTGCAGTTCCAAACGAGAATTCCCGCGATGTTCTTTGAGGTGGTTCTGTTTGAGGTCGCTCGCAAGGACATACCAATCGGTATCTTTGAGAATACGGCGCACGAGGTGCTGTCCGATGAAGCCATTGGCCCCGAATACAAGTATAGTCTTTCGTTTTTTCATGCGTCCGTGCAGCGTATCATCTCAAGTACAACCCGACAAATTTAGGAAAGGATGCGCGGCGTGGGGACCGGCAAAATATAAACGCCACCGTTCTTGATGAATTGTTGATGATTCTTCACGATTGAGTCCGCAAAATTCCACGCGAGCAGGAGGCATATGTCGGGCTTATCAGAGTACAGTGCGCTCGATGCCTTGATGGGGATGTGTGTGCCCGGCATATAGCGCCCCTGCTTAAGCGGCGAATCATCGACGATGTATTCGAGCATGTCCCCGTCGATGCCGAGTGCGTAACAAAGTGTAGTCGCTTTGGCGGGCGCGCCGTAACCAACCACACGCTTCCCTTGTCGCTGAAAGTCGGCAAGCATCGCTCGCAGAGTCTTTCCGGCATCACTAATGCGCTTTGCAAAAGCATGATACGTCGGTGTCTTGTTGAGAGTAAACTCTGCCTTCAACACACGTTCAATATTTTTTGACGTTGCGTGCGGGTCCTTGTCCCAGCCCACGTACACGCGTATCGAGCCGCCATGGGTCGGTACCTGCTCCACGTCAAAGACGCGGAGTCCGAGCCGTTTGAAAAAAGGGATATGCGGCGTGAGGTGGTAGTAGCAGAGATGTTCGTGATACACCATATCGAAGAGATTTTTTTCGATGAGGTCCTTGAGGTACTGCACTTCAAATACAAAAACCCCGTCGGGTAAGAGAAGTTCTTTGACTGCCTCAACGAAACCCTTAACATTATCCGTGTGAGCAAAGACATTGTTTGCAGTAATGACTGACGCTTTCCCGTACTTTGTGGCGACAACTCGGGCCGTTTCGAGCGTGAAGAATCGTGCGAGTGTGGGCAGTCCATTTTTCGTTGCCTCCGCAGCGATATTTTTTGCCGGGTCAATACCCATTATCCGCATGCCCAACTTCTTGAAATGCGAGAGCAGTACGCCATCGTTGCTGCCCACGTCAATAACAAGCGACTTTTTGGTGAGACCAAAGCGTTTCGCAACACTTTTCGCATAGTCAGCAAAGTGGGCGACAAACACCGGTGAGGTACCCGACACGTACAGATAGTTGCTGAACAGCACCTCCGGGTCGACCACATCGCGCAGTTGCACCAATTTGCACTTTTTGCAGAAATTGACGGTGAGCGGTGCGTGGAGTTCTGTCTTTTTGAGATGTTTCTTCGCCACATAGGCGTTTGCCATCGGCGTTTTCCCAAAGGAAAAAACCTCGACGAGGTCAGTGCTTCCGCAGAGGCGGCACGTGCCGCGTGCACGTACCGTGCGTTTACGCTTCGCTTTCATGGTAATAAATAATACATTAGAAATGCTCTGCTGTAAATGATTTCGGTACTCGCTCTTACTGCAACTTCTTCTGGACGACGAAGGTCGCAAAGGTGTACCGATACTTACCTTGGTACAGGAAATCAGGGTTGGGGCACTCCCATCTCGGTGCATCGACGAGCTCGCAATCGGACGTGTAGGAAAGCAATCTTTTTTCAAGATCGGCTTTGGTGTATAGGCGAGCATCCACATCGGGTTTCGGATCCCCGGGCCTCCATCCGTCGTTATAGTCACACGTGAGAACAGCATAGCCGCCCGGGGCGAGCAGACCGGCTACACATTTTATAAATGATTCATCGTCAGGGTCGTGTTCAATGACTGACGTTGAGAAAATAATGTCATACGACTGCTTCACGGTGGAGGGTCGTGTATAAAATTCCTGCAGGGAAAAATTGATCATAGGGTCGATGTCTTCCACCTCGAATCCCATCTTCTGCAGTGTCATTGACGCCGTGTCTTCGTAACTGCCGACACAGAGTACCTTTGGTTTTTGGAAATTTTGACGGAGACGATACACCGTATCAAACACAAATGCCTGCTGCACGTTTGCCCTTGCCATTTTCTTGGTCATGGTCAGGGGAACAGAAGCAAGAAGTTTTTGCGTGGCAAGTTCATACAACGCTCTCGCTTCGTCATCCAGTATCCGGTTCAATCCCGTACCCTGTGGAAGCGTCACGGGAGTGTAATCGGCGGCAACAGGAAGAGTGAGATTATCTTTTGCGGCGGCATCAGTATTTCTAAGCCAGGTGAAGGAAGTATCGGGCAGAGTAAATACTCTGTTGCGAAAGAATTTCAACTTCTGTATGACCCCCCTTTCTCTTTTCACGGGATGTGCAGCGCTTCTAAATGCATTGTCCAAGATTCGTTCGTAGTCCCATACCAAATGTGCCCTGTCCCAGTAGGTGACAATCTTCTGCAGGGGTGCGAAGCCATTATTGAATATAGTCTTCAACGAAGAATCATCGATGCATACCGTCGGGTGGGCGGATAAAATGTGTCTGAACATAGGACACCTCGTTACCGCCACAGGCCTTTTTACTGCGAGCGCATTATCGACCGCGCTTGAAATACCGCGTCCGCCAGTGTCTTCGTACATAAAGACATTCATACTGTTGCCAGCAAGAAATTCGAGCAGTTGAGCATCGGTAAAGAAATCATGGGAGACCTTCAGTTGAATACCCTTTTTATAGATGCCTTTGCGGCATTGTTCTGCAATCGCCTTGGCACGAGCCCCGTCTTTATCACCGAAATCAGCAGAGGGCATATTTATTCTAATGACCGCTTCATCAAATTCTTCTTGCACTTTCTGAACTATTTTTTCAAAACCTTTTTTTGGTGTGGCGAATCCAAAGCTTCCCACGGTAAAGATGGGCGGCGGCGGGGACACCTTCGTATATTCGGGTACCAGTCTTCCCGTTTTGAATACCAACGAGTTCTTCAGCAATAAGGTAGGATCAGCGGCAATATAAAAATCAAAAAGAGAATTCACTTTTTTGGGCGATCGCCCTAGGATCCAGGTGTTGCGGTACGCCGTTGCCGTATCAGCAACCTGCTGAGTTACCTCATGAATCAACCCTATCTGTACTATCTTAATACCTGTTAGGTTATTCCGATACACGCCCTTCGAAATCCTTGTGCATGCCCAAGGCATAACCGAGGGATGATAATTATAAATAATGACATCCGGCCGATGCGTTTTTATGGATTCTAGGAGTTCGTCGAGCGAATCACATTCTGCGCTGACGAACTTGTATTTCGTCGAACCAGACAGGGCTCGGAACACTTGTTTCCCAAATTCATAGACCCCACAGTGTTTTTGTCTATGCGTTACAAATAATACAGTTTTCATACTTTCTAGACCTCCAGTGAACGGACTACGTGCACTATTTTTGGCACTATCGCATCGAAGGAATAGCGCTCTCGTACGGTTCGCTGTCCTGCTCGTCCGAGCCGTTCACGCATTGTGCGGTCGTTGAGGAGCAACGTGAGTTTTTCCACCCATTCATCTTCAGACGATACCGCAAATCCATTGACCCCATTTTGGATAATGTGGGACATTTCACCGAATGCGCTCACGACAGCAGGTACTGCACACGCCATGTATTCCAATACCTTCATCGACGTTTTTCCTTTGTTCCAGACTCCCTCGATCTGGTGCGGTACGACGCCGATATCGAATTTCCGTATTTCTTTCGGAGCGCTTTCCTTATCGGTGTATACCAATTTGTCTATGAATCGGACGTCCAAATTCGGTATACTCTGGAACATATTGTAGACGTTCTTGTTCTTGAATGCGCCGATGAGCACAAAGGTCAGGTGTATCTCTTTATTTGCGGCGAGCCGGCGAAGTGCACCAACAAGCACCGGAAAATTTTGAACGTGTTCAGGAGCAGTGCCGAGCCAACCGATGACTGGCTTCCCCATCGGTGCTGAATAGTCTTTCGTGTACTTCTCGTATGGGGCTGGGTCAATGGCGATATGAACGACATGTACGTTAGGGTTGAACTGTCGCGCCCACTCTGCCTGTTCATGCGTACAGACAATAACCGCATCTGCCATTTGTGAGAATACTTTTGTCTTGAAGAAATTGTGCGTGTAGATGGGATCATCAAAATCAAATATCATCTTGCGCCCTGACACGAAAAGATACACGACCATAATCACGAAAAAGTATTTGTTGTAAACGGCGCGCTGTAAAAATACGATATCGCCTTTTTTGATGGAAAAAAGCGAACGTATGACCTCCATGATGAGGTGGGCTTTCCGAGGCCATGGCGTGTTGGACATTGAAAGCACTGTTGGTGTATGCACGATGGTAGAGAACCCTCTCTTTTGCAATTCTTCGGCGATATAAAATCCCCGTTGTCTCGACGAGGGGGCGATGATATCACTAAAGGTATAAAAGTGAATAGTCATACTACGGCTGGTGTTCCAGTATGACAGCAGCTGTACGCGATGCAACTTCCTCCATATCAACCGCATTCATGCACGCGGGATACGCTGTGGCGAGGTGTCCTTCCTTGCATACGGCATCGCCGTCAAATACCGTGATGGGTGCGTCATCCCCATATTGTTCGGGGAGCCACCAATTGCGCCCGAGACACGTGCGCAGAACGATAAGCGGTTTCCCCAGTTGGGCAGTGATGTGCGCCATACCGGTGTCAACGCTCACTACGGCACGGCTCCTCGCGATGAGATTCATCGTCTCTTGTAAATTCGCCCTGCCTGCAATGACCATCGCGGAACTATTCTCCGCTACATGTAGCGCCTCTTCTCTCTCGTTCATTCCGCCTCCGACAACGAGGCGCATATGTGGCATTTTTTGCGCAAGTGCAATGAGTAATTTTCGTTTTTTGTCTGGATGCAACCCGCGGCGCGTATTGCCCGCAAAAAGATGCACGACGACGAATTTCCCTGCTTCTAATTTGAACTCGTGCAATATGTTTCGGTCTTCTACATATTGCACTGTCGGAAATGAAAGCGATATGGGTATGCCCGCCGCGTAGAGAGCCGCGCGGTCATGTTCGACAACGGCGATGTCAGAGCGCACCGGCACAAGCCGGTCATAGAGAAGAGTGTTCCATGGCGAGACATCGACGAAACCGATAAGCCCTCCTTGTTTGGCAAGAACTCGAGCAGCGAATTTGCTTGCAAGGCCGAAACGCCCGCCCGGCTTGCCGGCATACTGGGTCACGACAAGATCGCTTCCATGAAAGTTTTTTAGTAATGAGAGCAGTGCTCGAGGAGACCAGCGATTTGCTTCAATAATTTCCAGCCACGGATACGCCGCACACAGGTCGCGGATCATTCCCGCGCGACTCGCTACCATGATGCCGAGGCGCGCTTTTGGAAATTGCGCGTGTATATTTTCCAAAAGATACTTCCCCATCAAGCAATCACCTATCGATGAGGCACGAAAGGTGAGGGCTTTTTTTATTTCCATATAAACCTTTACTATAATACAATACAAAGCCATGAACCAGTCTAAGAAAATAAAGTCCCGCGTCTTGCTTGATTTTCACCACGGCATGGGCGACGAACTTATCTGCAACGGCCTCGTGCGCGAGTATTGCAAAAAGTACGAGACTGTCGGCATTTTCTGCATTAAACGCAATTACCCGAACGTCTCCTTTATGTACCGCGACCTCTCGAACCTCCGTATACACGTCGTGAGTTCCCATACCGAACGGCTTCGTTTCCGTTTCCTCAACCCGCTCCGGTTCGGGCAAAATCGCTACGATGAAATACGCGCCATCGATGGGTACGATGAGGAGTCCGGCATCCGCTTTGAGCGCCAAGTATATGAAAAGACATTCGGCATTCCTCTCGAGAAGAAATGGGATAGTTTTTTTGTCGAACGGGACCCGGGGCGGGAAGCGGCACTTCTGAAGAAAACCGGCGTGACGGGACCTTTTCAATTCATGCACGACGACGGCCGCTTCCCACTCGACCGTTCCCGCATCTCGCAAACGCTTCCGATCATTGAACCGACCAAAGAACTTACTAACAACGTCTTTGATTGTTGCGGGGTCATTGAGCAAGCAAGCGAAATACACGTCGTTGACTCCTCCTTTATTGTCCTCATTGATAGTCTCCCATATGTGAACAACGACCAGAAGCTGTACAAACATCAGTACGCCAGAGCCACCCCAGCAGCACAATCGCCCATGCTCAGAAAACCGTGGACGATACTCGTATAATTTTCTATGAAAGCCTACGCCATTGTGAAGCCGAATTGCCGAGAGTTGGCAAATCATCTTTTAAATTACTTGAGCATATACGCCTACGGCCTCGAGACCGGAGTGCGCGTACGAAACCCGTCGTTTATCGAGTGGCATCGGTATTTCAATTTAAAAATACAAGAATCATTCCTGACGAGAATGATTGCTTCGCTTCCCATCCTCCATGGCGTATGGAAAGCAGCGTACAAACTGTACGGCAGTTATCTCATCCGCTTTTGCAAAAAGTGCGTTCGATTGACCTTGGGCATAACCACCTATCTTCCACCCACGAGAGCGCTTCTTGCGCCCGAAAACGGTTGTGAGACGACGTATTTTATTGGATGGCATTTCAGAAATCCGGTCGGGCTAGAAAAATATCGAGAAGCTCTGGTTGCTGCCTTTACGCCACATCAAAACATTTTCAAGAGAATTGAGAGCATACTTGCGCCGCTTCGCGGAAAGCAACTCATCGGTGTGCACCTGCGACAAGAGCCCTACCGAGGATTTAAAGACGGGGGTTTCTTGGTCTCACCAACACGGGTACGTCGCATCGTTGATGAATATCTGCACGAGAAAAACCTGAACGCTACCGACATCGCTCTGGTGGTGGTGTCCGACAAGAAAGTTGATCCCACGACGTTCCACGGATTGACCATCCATACGCAGTACGGAAACGACGTGACTTCTCTCTTTTTGCTCTCGAAGTGCACCGTCGTCATCGGCACCAACTCCACCTTCAGCAATCTCTCCGCATGGTTCGGCAACGTCCCCCACCTCGTGACGACAAATGAACCGATGGATTGGGCACACTATGCAAGCGTGACAACGTATTTCGAAAATAAGTACGCCACGTTTGCCCAGTGAACAAAACGAGCGGTCACTTCCAATGCTTGTAGGATTTTTCTTCAATAATTGAAGAGCCGAGCAATAGATTGATTTCTTTTTTTGCCGCCGCGCGTTTGTCATTTGAAAGGTGTATGCCGAGTGCCGCATTATTAAATGCTTGATTGAAATTTTTCGCCTCGCCCAATTCTCGAATCTTTTCGCCCATATTCCAGATTTCTTCATTCGATTTTTTAAGTGAAGATTCAAGTTCGGCAATTTTCTTACGAAATCCTAGGTCTTTGGGAAAATAGTTCTCTTTCGTTTCTTCAAGCATCGTGAGTTCCCGCACAATGTTGGCGAGCCGTTCGGGATGCTGTATTCGTTCCTTTTTTATTTGCAAGATAGTGATTTTATCAATCAGCTCTCCCGGAGACGTCGGCGTCAGTATAATTGTTTCCTTCATAAAATTATTCTACCGTAACCATCATCCGCACCAAATCCCCAAAACGTGTCTTCGGTTTCCAGCCCAACGCCTTCCGTATCTTCGAGATATCTCCGCAACGGTCAATCTTTTCAACTGGTCGGTAAAAATCTTTTGAAACCCGTACGAGTACAGTACCCTTGCTGTCTTTGCCAACTTCGTTTTCGCCTTTTCCCCCCCACGCCATCTCGAAATGAAGGGCTTTGGCCGCGGCATTGACGAAGTCCCGCACTGTGTGCGTCTTTCCTGAAGCGATCACATAATCGTCCGGAACATCATCTTGGAGCATTGCCCACATTGCCTCAACATAGTCCCCCGCAAATCCCCAATCGCGCACCGCGTTTAGATTGCCCAGTACCAATTCTTTTTCCGTACCGGCTTTAATGCGAACTAGGGTCCTCGCTATTTTACTGGTTACGAATCCCTCCGAGCGCCGCGGCGATTCGTGATTAAAGAAAATGCCGGAAACCGCAAACAATTTAAACTCCTTTCGATACTGACCAACGGCCAGGTGGGACAAGAGCTTGCCCAGCCCGTAAGGACTTTTCGGCTGGAACGGGGTGTTTTCATTTTGCGGGCATATGTGCGGGTCTCCAAACATTTCTGCGGACGAAGCTTGGAAAAATTTCGTCCGCGGAGATTCTTTTCTAAGAATTTCCAACAGAGCAACCGGTGCGAGCCCGGTCACTTTTAAGATATGAAGCGGATCCTCCCACGGCTTGGCGACGGTGGCGATTGAGGCTAGATTATAGAGCTCGTCCGGATTTTCTTTAGCAATAATTTTTGAAAGCAACCTGCTATCAGTTATGTCTCCTTTATAGAATTTTATTTTCTTGCCTGCTGTGTGTATGGAATCCGTTCGATCCAATCCAATTACTTTATACCCCTTCCCTAGGAGAAACTCTGTGAGATAGGAGCCGTCCTGTCCGGTAATCCCGGTGATAAACGCGCGTTTCATCTATGGATTATCGTGTTCGAGAACCTCGAGGTCGGCTTCGTACATTATTTTTGCAAGATCCTCAAAATTCGTTTTTGCTTTCCATCCGAGCTCTTTGTGTGCGCGGGACGCATCGCCGCGTAGATACGAAACTTCGTTGGGGCGAAAGTAGACCGGGTCAATGGCGATTCTCGTGATGCCGTCTTTATCAACCCCTTTCTCTTTGAGGCCTTTCCCTTGCCAGTGGAGCGGCATTCCAGCGTGCGTGAATACTGTCTCAACGAATTCGCGCACGGAGTGCGTTTTCCCCGTTGCGATGACGAGGTCCTTCGGCTTTTTCTGCTGAAGCATCTTCCACATCGCTTCAACGTACTCCTTGGCATACCCCCAGTCGCGGTGAGCATCGAGATTGCCCAGATATATGGTTTTACGCAGACCTAGTTTTATTTCTGCGGCCCCGTGCGTAATCTTGCGCGACACAAAGCTATGGCCACGCCGCGGGCTCTCGTGGTTGAAGAGAATGCCGTTGACGGTAAATATACCGTAACTTTCCCGATATATGCGTGCTATTTCAAATGCATACAATTTTGCCACTCCGTACGGGCTCCGAGGCTTGAACGACGTCTTCTCATTTTGGGGAGCTTCTTTCTCCTCTCCACCATACAGTTCGGATGTTGAGGCCTGATAAATCTTCGCCGGCATATCGAGTATGCGCACCGCCTCAAGGAGCGAGAGCACGCCAATGGCATCGGACTGCGCCGTGTAATACGGTATCTCAAAGGAAACTTTGACATGCGACTGCGCTGCGAGATTGTATATTTCGTGCGGCTGAACCCTACGCAACACACTAATGAGCGAATTGATATCGGTCATGTCTCCATAGTGAAGATGAGACGCGAGACCATGTCCCGTCTTGGATGTATCCTTAAAAATGTGCTCAATATTATGCCGGTTGAACGTGCTCGCGCGGCGCACCAACCCGTGCACCTCGTATCCTTTCATTAACAAAAATTCAGCCAAATACGAGCCGTCCTGCCCTGTAATGCCCGTGATCAACGCTCGCTTTTTTGACATATATGTGGTATCACGTAGTCTACATAATTGTTGTAAAAATGTCAAAAACGCAGAGAAAAGCTCGTACCACCTGCCGAATATCAGGGGAGAAACTCATTCCATTGTTCTCTTTGGGTGCACTGTATCTCTCAGATTTTATTGAGCATAGGGAGACTCCTACGTATGAGCCGGTGGAGCTCTCCCTCTCTTTGGCTCCCACATCAGGGCTTGTTCAGCTTCAACACACCGTTCCAAGTGACGTGTTGTACAGAAAATATTGGTACAAATCCGGCACGAACGCCACGATGACCAACGAGCTTATGGGTATAGCGAAAAAAGCTCAAGAGATGATGCACCTAAAAAAAGGCGATGTATTCGTCGACATCGGCTGTAACGACGGGACCTTATTCCGATTCGTTGACAAACATATAACACGAATTGGATTTGACCCAAATGATTTCAAAAAGGAATCAATCAAGCACGCTGATGTCATCATCAATAACTATTTTAATGCGAAAGAGTATAAGAAAACAAAGCACGGCCATAGAAAAGCAAAGGTCATCACCTCTATCGCTATGTTTTATGACTTGGAGGACCCGAGTTCGTTTGTCCGTGATATAAAAAAGACGTTGGACAAAGACGGCTTGTGGATTATCCAAATGAGCTATCTGCCACTCATGCTCAAGCAACTGGCGTTTGATAACATTTGTCACGAACACTTGGAATATTACAGTCTTGGATCTCTGCAACATCTGTTACAGAAACACTCTTTGGATATTGTCGATTGCGAGCTGAACGATGTGAATGGCGGCAGCTTTCGAATTTATATCCGTCACAAAGGTGCGGACCCCGCTACCTTTGCAACGGCTCCGTACCGAGACGTAGCTCGTATGAGAGTTGCCTCCATCCTTGCACACGAGAAGTCCCTCAAACTTACGAAAAAGAAGATTTATATGGATTTTTGGAAAGAAATCAACGCACTCAAGAAACAGACGGTAGCGTTCATACAGAAAGAAAAGAAGAAAGGGAAAAGCATATGGGGCTACGGCGCATCAACCAAAGGTAATACACTCCTGCAGTGGTTTGGACTGGATAACACCTTGATAGACGCCATTGCGGAACGATCAGGAGCAAAATTTGGTCTTAAGACTGCCGGAACAAATATCCCGATTAAATCAGAAGCGGATATGCGTAGGGCGAAACCGGATTATTTGCTCGTCCTGCCGTGGCATTTTATCGATGAGTTTAAAAAACGAGAGCAAGGTTTCCTCACCTCGGGAGGCAAATTTATCGTCCCCTGCCCCCGCTTCGAAGTCATCGGGGAATAAGAACTGCAATGAACAACGAAGGATACTCACAAACTGCTGAAAAGGAACCTGATTTCGAAAATATTATGCAGTTAGCACTTCACGCATCCTATGCGGTGCACGAGGCGCTTGGTGAGAAGGGTGAAGAAACGGTTACGAAGAACCAATTCGGAGAGACTGCGCTACGAATTGACATGGAAGCTGAAGAAGTCGTACTAAAGGCACTTCGAGATGCTCGCGTGCCTATACACATCATTGCCGAGGAGCACGGGACAGTCGATATAACTCCTCATCCTACCTATCTTGGTGTACTGGATGGATTGGATGGCACAAACCGATATCAAGCAGGGCGAGGACGCGAGAGATACGGCACTATGTTCGGTGTTTTCTCTTCTCTTAACCCAACCTACAGCGACTATCTTTCAAGTGGGATTATGGAACACTCGACCGGCAAGCTTTTTATTGCCAATAAAGGTGCTGGAAGTTTTGTCGTAGAGAAAGGGGCGAAGCTTCCCATTCATGCTTCAGGGCGGGAGCACCTAGATACAGAGACAAGAATCTACCTCAATCAATATTGGGGGGTGTGTCGAAACATTGCAGACAAGCTGGGGTCGTTACCCTTTTCGGATCCTCGCGCATACGCGGCCTATTTTTCAGACCTTGCTTCGGGCGCAGTTGACCTCGTGGTATCGAGTACGGGCAAGAACAATTTAGAGCTTGCAATCGGATACGGCTTAATAACCGAAGCGGGAGGTGTGGTGGTTGATATGCAAGGAGAAAGCCTCGGTAACAAAAAATATTTGGCATTTGGTCAGAAGGAAGAGCTGCCAATTATCGCTTCATCAAGCGAACAACTAGCACGCGAACTCATTAAGTATGTAGGGGCGAGGGGTTGACAGAAACAATGTATATGCTATCATAGATAGCAGTGGGGTTAGTTCCCCTTCGTGTAGTTCCCTTCAACGAAATAGGAGAGAATAATGTCCGAATGGACAAAAAACGATAGCACGACTTTGACAGACCTCCTCACCCGCGTACGCGATAAAGGAGATCACTTCTGGCCGCTCGGGAGCCATCAAGATTTGATCAACGAAATCGTGTGCCTACCCGCGGCCGAAGTCGCCCTCACTCGGTGCAACCCCGCCACGAACAAATGGGAGGTGCTCCTGCAATTTCGGGAGTTCAGCAAGGAACCGGCATGGTTCTTACCGCCCTATAACAACGATGACTGGTACCTACCGGGAGGATACTTCCAGTATAAGCCTTCCACTCTGGGAAATTGCCTGTACCACCTCGGGAAGGACCTGCGGAAGGAATACGAACGTGCTGGTATTGTCGGGTTCGACCTGAAGTCGATCAAGCTCGCCACACCGGTCTTGATCGGCGGAAGAAAGTGGATGCCAAAGGACGTGGATAGTGGGATTCTTTACGGCGAGCATCCCATTGGCGCTCCGCAGTCCAACGTCTATGTGTGCGAGCTCATCGCCGGCGAAATCGTGGAAACACCATGGCTCAAATGGACGTCAGAACCGGTCGTTACAAAAGTCCCTCTGCATACCGGTTTCATCAAGGGAGTGCTGTTCTATCTCAACTCGCCGCCCGAGATGAAAAAATGGATGGCCGAAATGCATGCCCTCATCGCTACGGGCTGATCGTGTCAGCAACACCAAACGGGAACCTTCGGGTTCCCGTTTTTCTATATTTATATAGAAATGAAGAAGGACGCCGTCACAAGTGATGGCGCCCCTCGGTGAAACTAGCGGAAGACCAGAATGAGCATCGCTAAGTTGAAAACAAAATTGACGACCGGAAACAACCGGTCTTGCACCGTCCACTTTTCTGCGCCAAGTGCGGCAAGCAGACAGGCCAACGTAAGTCCTGCCCACAGCCACCAGCTTTCCGGATTTGGAGCCAAGTACGTATCGTACATATTCGGCAGACCGGCGACGTTCATGGCGACGACAATAGCGATAACGCCCCGTTTAGGACCGAGCCAAATCCAAATTGCTGTCCCAACAACGGCACCAATGGTGCATAGAGTTTCAACCAGTCCCCATTGCCACTGCCCTTTTGAAAGAAGGACCAAGGTGACAAATATCACTCCGAGGGTTGCACCAGCAGATAACATCCATGATTGTCTGTTGCCCGCCAAGCGGCTCGCCCAAAGGAGAAGAGCATTTAGTATCGCCCACGCCACCCACGTCGTCAGGTTCTGCGGAATGGGACTCTGGAACAACTTGAGCCCAAAAGCGGTGAGTGTGACCATTATTAAGATCCCACTCAAAAAGGCGAGTTTGTTCATCGGTTCGCTTTTCATTTTTTCTCCTAAAAAGAAAAACCCGTTGAGTTACCCTCCCGACACCTTTGAAGTAGTACACAGTTAGACTGAATGTGTGTGCGAAATTAATCGTTCAATCAACTGTCGTATGAAATATCATCACCTATCATTTGAAGAGCGGTTTGTCATTGAGAT
>Ga0209542_10002208_pt1 | contig 44055 bp, 39 predicted proteins | sample RifCSPhighO2_01_FD_184028 | JGI IMG/M metagenome (GOLD analysis project Ga0209542, IMG submission 184028) | Soil microbial communities from Rifle, Colorado - Rifle CSP2_plank highO2_0.1 (SPAdes) (version 2) | ecosystem: Environmental > Terrestrial > Deep subsurface > Rock core/Sediment ...
CACTGAACCGAGCACTCAAGAAATACCTCAAGTATTACAACAACGAACGGCTGCACATGGGAATTTCCCTGCGCGCGCCAATACAACTATTAACTGAAGTGATGCGAAGCTATTGATTATTAAACGTGATTATTCAGAGATGCGGTACGCAATGCCCCACTTAGAGGCAAGGCCTCTAAGTGGGGCATTGCGTACCGCATCAAATTTGACCATGCGAAGTGAGTTTTTGCCAAATTTTAAGGAGTATTGTGTGGAGAAATAGCCATATTTTACAAGGGTTTCGTAGGGTTTTGGGGGTTAGGAATTCCTTGACATTGGGTTTCAAATATGCTATCATTATACCCATAAAGAGTTTGCACGGTTTAATACCAATACAAGCTCTTTTTCTTTTTGATTAACAAAAGGATAACGAACGTTACGATTACCCAATCCAGTCGAATCAAATAGAAAATATACACCATAAATATATGATCGAACTAGCAACAAGCCTGGCCCTTATGATCAATGCAGTCACGACTAAGGGACAACCAGCTGAAACTATTACTTCTAAAGAGGTGAAAACTGAACAGACGGTCAACCAACCTCATACTCTCGAGAGCTATGTGCGTGAGTATTTTAAGAATACTCCTCAGCTTGCTCACATTGCAGGATGCGAATCAACATTCAAACACCTCGATAAAGCAGGAAAAATTATCCGAGGCCGAGTTAACTCTAGCGATGTCGGCGTGATGCAAATCAACGAATGGTATCACCTTGAGCAGTCAAAGAAACTCTGGATCGACATCTACACGCTCGAGGGTAACTTGGAGTATGCCAAGCTTCTCTACGGCAAGTCAGGTAGTGCCCCTTGGGTATCATCCTCAAAATGCTGGAACAAGCTCGGTGGGGAACTAGCTAAAAAGTAAACTATTACTCAAAATCTCAATAAGTCGAAAATTTTATACAGCCTGGCTGTAAAAATCTTTCGACATGATTTTCGCAGCAACGAAAATCAAAAACACCGCGATCCGAAAGGATTGCGGTGTTTGCGTTTGGGGAATTACTCACCCAAGATTTCTTTGAAGAGCACGTGCTCGTTCTTTAAGATACGGGAGGGAAGAAATAATTCTCTCCACTTTTTTGTAGTCTCGAGATTACCGGCGAAAATCCTGCTAAGACTTTCATTCCACCGAGCAACATCCAGCTTCGAAGCAGCGAGGTCAGGGGATACCTCCAGTTGAGAACAAAAAATGATCTCACGGATATTGTTACTGTAGACGGAATCATACTTTGGGATGGTAGAGAACATTAGTGCATCAGCCGCACTGAAGTCAGTTTGGACCGTCTCGCGCATTTGATTCGACCACGGATCCGGTTTGAAGGCGTTAAACGCCGCCAACTGGATGATACGATACGCATCGTCGGTAGAAAGCCCCACCGCCTCACCATGCTCGCGAAGGAAGTCTTTGGCAAGCGCGGCGGCATAGGTACCTTTTGAATCCATAACCTGTCGAAGCATGTTGTCGGGGTACACACGCAAACCTTCAATGACGTTCGTCATTTTAGACAGGGCGTTCAAGGTGACATGGAACAAGTCCGGCCATGCCACCCGTTCCACACAGGACTGTTCGATTGCTCGTTCCTCCCAAGTTTTGATATTCTCGACAATCATGGAGAGATAGCCTCTCGCCATACGGGCCATACCTGCCATCTGCTCGCAAGTGATCGGATTCCTTTTCTGCGGCATTGCCGAGGAACCTGTTTGCTGTTTGGCAAACGGTTCCTGGCAGATCGGATTGCCGCTTCGTGCTCCAAGCCGGATATCCCCAGCGATCTTGTCGAGCACCGACACGATACTGCAGAGCGCCGTAGCGAGCGGCACGTAGAGCACGCGAGGCATAATCTGGGTCGAGCCATAGAAAGGCTGGAATCCCAAAATATTGAGCGCCTCACGCTCAAGCGCTGGCGTTATACCGGTGTAATTACCGATTGCTCCAGCCAACCGAGATACACGAAGATTATCTTTCGCACTCTCAAACATTTCGCATGCAACCTCAAGTTCCTGGCACCAGGTGAGCACTCGTTTGCCGAAGGATTGAAGCTCCGCCCATTGGCCATGGGTGGTTCCGAGCATCAGTGTGTATCTATGTCGCCGGGCCAAAGTTCCAAGAGCGATTTTGATAGACACCAGCCCTCCCTCAACTTCACGCACTGACGCTTCGAGAAGCTTGATAAACGCCGACTCCTCCGTGTCATATGACGTCATATCCTCATGGAAATGACGCGCGAGATTCGGCGGAAGATGCTGTACCCGCTCGTTAACGAAAGCATTGAGATCATGCTTGATTTTTTTATCTTCGGCCTTCCACCAGGCAATGTCGATTGGAATGCTGGTGAGGATACTTCGCATCCGCTCCGCAATACCGCGACTCACCGAGCCCAGGACTTCGCGGGCTTCCACCACCACAATCTCAACTTTCTGCCACAGATTCAGTTTATTTTCCGTGGAAAAAATTGCTTTGATCCTCTGACTTTCATACCGTTCGTGCATAGATTACCTTTCTGTTAAATGTTCAGTTCTAGAGGGCATCCTAGCGCACAGAGGGAAGAAAAGGCAAGTGAGTAAGTCGCGTAGTTGCTAGTTACTAGCAACTGGAAACTAGCAACTAAAAAAATAAAAGCCGGCTGAATATTTCAGCCGGCGTGATGTTACACTGCTTCCATGCACCAGGCTCGAGCGTTTTGAAACATTCGAAGCCAAGGGGAAGCGTTGAGACTATCCCATCCTTCCGGATACCACGGCCATTGCCATAGGCCGGCCGCAGATCGCTCGGGGTGGGGCATGATCGCCAAACACCGGCCATCTTCCGATGACAGGGCTGCGATACCGAAGGGCGATCCGTTTGGACAGAATGGATATTCTTCCGTAGGAACACCCAGATGGTTGCAGTAGAGCACCGAAGCAAGTCCCATTTCGAGCACCCGCTCAAACATATCTTTGCGTGGGAAGTAGAACTGTCCTTCTCCATGCGAAGACCAGATGCCCAAGCGCGAGCCTTCCATGCCTTTGAAAAAGACAGACCCGCCCATGATATGCACCATCGACCAGCGTGACTCAAACTTCCGCGAAGGGTTGTGTATGAGTCGTGGCTGTTCACGTTCAGGCGTTCCCTCGAAGGGTACTAACCCCAGAAGTGTTACCAATTGCGCTCCATTGCATACCCCCAAGATGAAGGTGTCGTTCCGCGCCCTAAAGCGAAGAATTTCTTCCCACACATGAGTCATTTTAATGGTTGCTGCCCAGCCCACCGCACTTTCAATAACATCTCCATGAGAGAATCCTCCTACAAAGACGATACCATTGAAACCCTCGAGTGAGATCGTGCGATCCAGGAGATCACTCATCGCAACATCAAGAGGGTCGAAACCCGCAAGATGGAGTGAAGCAATCATCTCCTTGTCACTGTTGCTTCCCACCGTTCGAATCACTGCCACTTTGGGCCGCGTGAGTGAGGTGACGAGCGCCTGATCCGTTTTCTCCGGAACAAAGGAAGTGAAGTACCGAGGCACTGATTGCGTGAACCGGCAGTTAGATTCATGCGCTGCGGTAACAGGGTTACCTTGCAGGCACTCGAGTTGGTAGCTCGTCTCTTCCCACCACCCTCGTAAGAGCAAATTGGAAAGATTGAGAATATTTACTCCATCTGTGGACACCACGACGTGGAGGTTCTGAAGCGTCAAACCGATTGGGATGAGTTCGATTGAATATTTTCCAAGAATGGAAATAATACGTGCCGCGTGCTGCGGCAGGTATTCGATGACTGCACCAACTTCTTCATTAAAGAGAAAGCGGTTGATGTCGTTGTCGGGCGGCAGCATCACCTCGATGCCGCAATTTCCCGACAGCGCCATCTCCACGAGCGTGGTGATAAGTCCACCGTCGCTCCGATCATGACCAGCGAGAATCAACTTCTCATCGATCATTTCCTGAACGGCTTTGAACAAGTTTTTCACCATCTGCGGATCGACATCGGGACACTCGTTGCCGAGCTTGCCGAAGGACTGTGCGATAGCAGAACCGCCAAGGCGATCCTTACCAAGACCGAGATCAATGAACCCTAAAGAGCTTTCTCCGGGTTTCTTGAGATCGGGTGTAATAACTCTCCAGATATTGGGAACCGGAGCGTAGGCTTTAACGACGAGAGTGCCGGGCGACTTTATGAGCTCACCTTCCACTTCCGCCGCCATCGAGAGGCTGTCTTTGCCTCCGTCAATGCCGACTCCGCGAAGGAAATCCGACGTCGCCGCTACCGCGTCATACATATCGGCGCCTTCACCAGGAAGCTTTGCCGGCCACATTTCATTGAGTCGGACTTTGACGTCTCGAAGCGAGGTGACACGTACCCACATGAGGTTAGTGAGGGCTTCTGCGGCGGCCATTCGACCGGCGGCTTTGGGATCAATGAGCGTTGCTTTTGACGCTACTCCAAGGGAGCCTGCGTCGCCGGTAATACCGAAAAATCCCGTAGCTGACACCGAAACATCCGCAACCGGAAGCTGCAGTGGTCCACAGCATTGCTGCCGCACCACCAAGCCACCGACGCTTCTGTCTGCCTTATGCACCAAATAACCTTTGGACCCTACGCTTGGAATCTTGAAGACTCGCTCGATAAGTGAAGGTAGTGATGCTTCGTCCGGAATCTCAAACGGTTCGAGATGCTTCGGAAGACGCACCGATGTGAACGTTTTTTGAGGAAGGCCATGCAGTAGCTTTTCAAGCGGCAGATCCACCGGAGTGGTCCCGTCTCTTGAATCGCGGATGATGAACCGCCCGTCGTCACGGATGACGCCGAGCACATCGCACGGACACCGCTCGCGAAGGCAGATAGTCTCCAGCAAAGAACGGTCCTTCGCTTGGATGATGATAATGAGGCTTTCCTGAAACTCGGATGAGCTCAGAGATAAAGCTCCCATGCTTTTATCGCCCATAGTGACCAGGGCGATATCGATCTCACACCCCAAGGGTGCGGCGCATTCGCCGACTGCGGTGAAGAGTCCTCCCGCGCCCATGTCCTGGTTGGAAACAATAATATTTCCACCGCCCATATCAATACAGACACGGACAACCCGACAAGGCCGGCTTTCTGCTTCAGCGTTGCCGCGCTGCACTGACTTGAGGTCAAGCAGAGCGTCATTCTCGCCTTGAAGCATGCTTGATGCGGAACCGCCACCAAAACCAACTTCATAGGCGGGACCGCCGATACGAACTACCAACATCCCCGGCTCGAGTTTTTGTTTGTGAACATGACGGTCGTCGATCTTTCCGCGCCCGCCGCCATAGACGATGGGCTTCAGGAATTCCCGACGAGTGCCGTCCGGCAGTACCATCCCGAAGGTTTCTGTAAACCCGTAGGTGAGCGGTACGCCGAACTCGTTGCCGTAGCGTGACATAGCATTGCTCGCTTCGATCAGAATCTTAAGCGGTCTGGCTATTGCATCGGAATAGGGAAGTGTTCTGTCTTCTCCCGGAATGTCGTATCCCTTAATAAGGAGATTTCCGACTGCGTAGCCCGCGCAGGCACAGGTCACGAATGACCCTTGCCCCACCATGAAGATATCTCGAAGCCATCCTCCAAGACACGTGAGTGCGCCCTGAAAAGGCTCGATCATCGACGGATGATTATGCGTCTCCGCTGAGCAGATAATGTTGTACACAATCCTGCATTCCTGAAACGATGAAGGCTGTCCTGGATTACAAGGAACAAGAGCGGTGTGCTCCCATCCTCTAATACAGCTGCCGTTATCGTGAAAGGCGATGAGGCTGTTCGTTACACCCATCTCTTCAAGCGGCGCTTTGACCACCTGAAAAAACGTGCGATCCATCTCGACACCATCGATCGTGGGTTTGGACTTCATGAACCCATGTTCGCAGTGCTCGCTGCACTGGTTGTTGGCACCCATGAATTCAGCGGTGGTGTAGCTGCGTCCCATTTCTTGCATCACCTTGAAGTGATGGCCGAGATAGACGCTGTCCATACTGGATCCAAGCTGCTTTTTTGCCACCGCGATACCTGCTTCCAGTCCCTGTTCAAGGAAGGGAAGCGTCTCCACCGGCTCGGGAACTTTTCCCGAGTGGAAGGTCGAGAGCGGTTTGTCATAGACCATCTGAGTCAGAGGGTCGCAGTGTTGTTTGATAAACTGCTGCGGGTCCTCCTTGTCGGAAAGGACGTGACGGCGCGAAATCTCCACCCGTTCGACTTTTTCAAGGCCGATAGAGCGGCAGATTTCCACGATGTTTGATGAGGTCGGGGTCTCGACATGAAGCCGAGGGCCGATTTCCAGGACGATCGAGTTACTGGCGTCACGAGCGAGAAAAGACTTCTCGCCGGTAAGCTCAGGCTCGAATGTTTGCCGGAAGATGTTGGTGAGTTTGTAAAGTTCGTCGGGGGTGAGGGGAGAGCGCGCTTCAATGTTGAAGCACAACTCTTCACACTCGCCGACTCTTCGGTGAATATGATTCAGTGTTTTCATGCGTATTCAGTTGTTGAGGTTCTACGTATCTGCCCATAAAACTATTCTTTTCACACAAGGTTGTCAATCACGTTGGAAGCATGTTAGGAGTCGCAAACACCCCACTTGGAGGCCTTGCCTCCAAGTGGGGTGTTCTTGAAATTCATAGCGAGATTTTCTTGACCCACTCTGCTATGATTAATTAATGAGAGCAACTGAACAATTTCATCGGTTTGTGATGGAAGATCTAGTGGGAGGCATCGCGGGTGTGAGCTCGAAACCCATGTTCGGAGGGTACGGCATTTACAAAGACGGGGTGATATTCGCCATCATCGCTGATGGCGCGCTTTTTTTCAAAGTCGACGAAATCAACCGTGCGGATTTTGAGAAGCACGAAAGCAAGCCGTTTGTATACAAAGGAAAAGGGAAGCCGATCAAGATGTCATATCTTGAGTTGCCCGCGGAAGTCATGGAGGATAGGGAAGAGATGATTCGCTGGGTAGACAAGGCAGCCATGGCAAGCAAGAACGTACGGAGAAGGAGGAGATAGGGACGATCAGGAGATTTTTTTGCTACAATGGTGGCACTATGACGCAAACTGAAGCGCTCGATATTTTAAAGATGGGACATAGCGTTTTTTTGACCGGCTCGGCGGGAAGCGGTAAGACGCACCTTCTTAACCAATACATCGACTATCTAAAAAAGGGTGGGGTAGAGATCGGTATTACTGCCTCAACCGGCATCGCAGCCACCCACATGGGCGGCGTGACTATTCATTCATGGGCAGGCATCGGTATCCGAGCAAGTCTAACTGAGAGTGATCTTGAGATGCTCGAGGAGCGGAAATACCTTTGGAACCGATTCCAGAACACTCATGTGCTTATCATCGATGAGATCTCCATGCTCCATCATTTCCGACTGGACCTCATCGAACGTGTGGCTCGATTTTTCAAACGCAACGAGGCACCTTTCGGCGGCATGCAGGTTATCTTCTGCGGAGATTTTTTTCAACTTCCGCCGGTGGTACGTCAAGGGGAACCGGAAGCGCATTTCGTCTACGACTCCGACGCCTGGCAAGCGCTGGATCTAAAAATCTGTTACCTCCATGAACAATTCCGACACAAGGACGATGCGGCACTTCGGGTATTGAATGACATCCGGTCCAACAATGTTTCAGAGGAAACATTGGAGGCCCTGCGCGGGCGATACCGCAAGAAACCCGCCAGTGCTATCGCGCCCACACGCTTGTACACTCACAACGCCGACGTCGATATGGTGAACGTCGGAGAGCTTAACAAGATTTCGGGAGACACCAAGGAATTCCACATGACCCACAAGGGCCGGGACATACTCGTTGAACTTCTAAAAAAGAGCTGCTTGGCGCCCGCGACGCTGACGCTTAAAAAAGATGCGCGGGTGATGTTTGTGAAAAATAACTTTGAAGAAGGATTCGTGAACGGCACACTCGGTGTCATCGTCGGATTTGAGGACGGCTTCCCGGTGGTACAGACGACGGCGGGGAAAAAGATCACGGCCAAGCCGATGAACTGGTCCATCGAGGAAGAGGGGAAGATCAAGGCAGAAATTTCCCAGCTACCTTTGCGGCTTGCATGGGCAATCACGGTGCATAAAAGCCAGGGGATGTCGCTCGACGCCGTCGAGGTCGACCTCTCCAAGTCATTTGAAAAAGGCATGGGCTACGTGGCCCTCTCACGCGTGCGTACGCTCGACGGCCTGACACTCCTTGGACTCAACGACATGGCACTGCAGGTGCACGAGGAGGTGCTGGAGCGGGATGCAGCATTCAAAAAGCAATCCGAGGATGCGGAAGGGGAACTCGCCGCGCTTAAGGCACCCGAGGTCACAGCGCGGCAGACCGCCTTCCTTTCCAAAGTCTCCGGCAAGAAAGAAAAGAAGCCGAAGAAAATTTCCACCTTCGAGCAAACCCGCCTTCTCCTTCCCGGACGACTTTCAATCAAAGAGATGGCAAAAAAGCGCGGCTTCACCGAAGGTACGATTATTTCCCATCTGGAAACCCTTGTCGAAGAGGGAACAATCACCGCTGACTCCGACCTCAAACACCTCCGCCCCGACCCCAAAAAGTTCAAAAAAATCTCCACCGCCTTCACCACCTTCTCCTCCAAAAACGATGGCGCCATGCCACTCTCTCCCGTGGCCACCCTCCTCTCCAACATCTACTCCTACGACGACCTGCGGCTAGTGCGGTTGTTTTTACAATCTACGTAGATAATCACCTGGATATTACAGATATCTCCCTTAGTGTGACAGTGCACATTTTGATTTGACTTTTTGGCAATCCACAAGCAGAAACAGTAAAGGAAGTGTATAATTAAAAAAATCTCACCCAATAGTCAGGATGAGAATTTCGGAAGTGAATGTCGTGATTCATTTCCAGATCGCCGAAGTCACTCGAAGAAGCGATCTTTTAATAAAGTTTTTTAGACTTTATTAAAACTAATATCAGCAGATATCGAAGACGCTTGCGGAATTTGCAATTCCGGGCGTTTTCTTTTATCGAAGGGGTGGCAGATCGTATTACCATGCTGGTCGAGGTAACAGATTAGAACCGCACAACCGCCCCTAAAAAAGTAACGCATACTTTTTTAAGAGTTTTACTTAGAGCTTTCCGCTAGCTTAGGATACTTAAAACCACCTAAAACAAAACTCGTTTACATGAATCACGACATCAGAAGAATTTGTTTACGAAAATAAACGGTTCAACTGACTACGACATCGAGTTGCCTGATGCCGTGATTCACACAAACGAGAGTGTAAATATAATCTTATTGATTTTTCCGTTTCTTTTTGTAAAACATATTCAACTTCAATGTCGTGCCATTAATTATATATTTTAAAAAATGGAAAGCAAGGGTATCTGCGTTAAAATCAATCCTTGAAGGAATATGACTTGTTTTCTATCCTCCGTGCAATAAAGTCCCGAGTAGTTAAGAATAGTGTTGAGCATAAGAGCCGCCAAATGGCAGCTTTTGTATGGTTCAGTTTTCCTCCGAAAGTGATATACTGCAATGGAATATGGCAAACAGCAATCTTACCAACGCAAAAAAAGCAAAGAATGACGAGTTTTATACTCAGTATGGTGATATTCAAAAAGAGATTGAAGCTTATTTAGACTATAACCCAAATGTGTTTCGCGGCAAGGTAGTATATTGCAACTGCGACGATCCGTTTGAGAGTAATTTCTTTCGCTATTTTGTGCTCAATTTCAACAAGCTTGGATTGAAACAGCTTATCACCACCAGTTACAAACCCTCACCCGTAGCAAATACGCAACTAGGATTGTTTGGCGATGACAAGACTCTCGCGAAATCAAAGGGTCGTCCGAAGATAACCGCTAACAAGTTCATTATAAATGAAGTAAACGACATAGACGGTGACGGAGAGTTCAACTTAAAGGATATCGCCTTGCAGTTAAAGGTAAATAAGCACAACGAATGGGCACCTCTAGAAGACGACGGCGATTTCAAAAGTCCTGAGTGCGTGGAATTACTAAAGCAATCCGACATCGTGGTAACAAATCCGCCATTCAGTTTGTTTCGTGAATATGTCAAACAGCTTTTTGAATACGGCAAAAAGTTTGTGATTATTGGCACCATGAACGCAATTACTTATAAAGAAATATTTCCGCTGATTAAAGTCAATAATTTATGGCTAGGAGCGACTGGAAATGGAAATGATATGGTTTTCGCTGTACCAAACGGTGCAGAGATTGCAGAGAGTGACAGGCAAAAGGCAGCTCGACTCGGTTACGTTGGCAATTATACAAGACTTGGTAATTCTTGCTGGTTTACAAATCTTGATCATGGTAGACGTCATAAACCATTGCCACTCATGACAATGGAAGAAAATTTGAAATACAGCAAACACAAAGAAATTAAAGGCAAAAAAGCGTATGAAAAATTCGACAATTTTGATGCGATAGAGGTGCCGTTTACCGATGCTATCCCGAGTGATTATGGTGATGTAATGGGTGTACCAAAAAGTTTTTTGGATAAATATAATCCGGACCAATTTGAGATTCTTGGCTATGACAAAAGTATCGATCTCAGGACAAAGGTTTACCCCAAACAGCAGCAAATAGATAAGGACGGCAAGAAGAGTAGCGTCACAAAACTGAATGATGGGGGCGCTATAAAAGTTTCAACAAAACCTGTTGATATGACTTATTATATGGTTGATAACGAGTATTATATACAAGCGTTCAGTAGGATTTTCATAAAACATAAAAAACAATCAAAATGAAAACGGCGTTTAAAACTTCTATAACTGTTAAAGATATTTGCGAAGGGTTCGTCTATAACGAACTTGAAGGAAAAGGGTTGTTTGGCTTGTCCGGCAAGCTCACCATTCAGCCGGAGTATCAACGCAACTATATCTATGCGTCTGACGGCGGTAAAAGAGAAATGGCCGTGATTGAATCGGTCCTTAAAGGATACCCTATAGGATTAATTTATTTCAATAAAGTTTCTGAAGGCAATCTGGAGGTTCTGGACGGTCAACAGCGTATTACCAGTCTCGGGCGGTTTATAACCGACAAATTTGCCATCAAAGATGAAAATGGTATGGAGCAATATTTTGGTGGTATGGCAAAAGATAAGCAAACAAAGATTTTGGAAACAAAACTGCTCATTTACGAATGTGAAGGAACCGAAAGTCAGATAAAAGAGTGGTTCAAGACAATAAATATTGCAGGTGTCCCGCTTAATGATCAGGAGTTGCTCAATGCTGTGTATTCTGGTCCATTTGTTACACTCGCCAAAGCCGAGTTTAGCAATAGCCAAAATGCTAACATTCAAAAATGGAGCGCGTATGTGTCAGGTAGTGCCAACAGACAGGAGTTTTTGGAATGTGCACTTGATTGGGTAAGTAAAGGTAATATTGGCGATTACATGAGCAAACATCGAAAAGACAAAAACATTGATGAATTGAAAAAATATTTCAATACTGTTATTGATTGGGTATCTAGCTTATTTACTGACATAGAAAGTGAAATGCGTGGGCTTGAGTGGGGGCGACTGTACGAGCAGTATCACGAGAAGGCTTATGATCCCACAAAAGTATCGAAAGAGGTACGAAAACTTTACAGTGATCCGTATATTAAAAACCGCAAAGGTATTTTTGAGTATATTCTCGGTGGATCCAATGACTCAAAATTACTCGAGGTCCGAGTCTTTGATGAAGCAACAAAGAAGGCTGTTTACTCGACACAGACAACAAAGGCAGAGAAAAAAGGTGAATCAAATTGTCCACTTTGTGCTATTGGCCATGACGCCAATAAAGAAAAGATTTGGAACCTGAGCGACATGGATGCCGACCATGTAGCAGCCTGGAGTAAGGGTGGCGCTACTTCTGTCAAGAATTGTCAGATGTTGTGCAGGACGCACAATCGGGCAAAAGGAAATAGATAAAATTTTATGGCTGATCAAAACAATTCACTAGTTAATCTTGGAAATCTAGCTGAACCAGCTAAAGTTTTGATTGAGAAAGTCTCGGATGCTGTTGGAGGCGCGTTCAAACCTTATCAGATTAAAAGAGTTGCCAAGGCGGAGGCAGAGGCCGAAATAATAAAAGCGAATGCTCAAATAGAAATTTCAGAACTTCAAATACGCGCATTAAATCGTTTCTTTGTAGAAGAAGCGGTAAAACAGGAAAACATTGAAAACATTACAAAAAAAGCAATCCCACAACTTGAAGAAAGTGCTAATCCAAAAGGAATCGAAAAAGATTGGTTAGTGGACTTTTTCGATAAATCTCGAATCGTGTCCGACCAGGAAATGCAGAACCTATGGTCATCTATTCTTGCTGGTGAATCAAATAGACCTGGCTCATATTCGAAACGTACTCTACATCTAATGGCTTCATTAGATAAAAAGGACGCAGTGCTGTTTACTAAATTGTGTGGTTTTGTGTGGGTGATCGGCACTCCGACACCATTGATATTTGATTCGCAAAACGAAATATACACAAATAACGGTATTAATTTTAGTTCGCTAAAACATTTAGATGCAATTGGATTAATTAGTTTTGAGTCACTTTCAGGATACGTAAGAAAAGGATTTGGTAAGAATGTTCCTGTTGCCTACGGATCAAAGATAGCTACTCTTGAGTTTCCAAACCCCGAAAAGAACGACCTCAATATTGGTCATGCGATGTTTACAGATGCCGGTTTGCAACTAGCACAATTTTGCCAAAGTAAGATTATCACTGGTTTTGAGGAATACACCATGTCTGAATGGTTAAAAACTGGTATTAAAAATGCTAATAGAGTTATGTACAAGGGAACCGTTATTGAGAATAGCCTTGGAAAATGAAAATGGGAAAATGGGGATAAGTCCGATTTAAATTAAGTAACAGTGTGACAATAATAGTTTGCCTCGATTGAAAATAATTTCCACAAAGAAAATGTGAGGAATTTTTGTAAAAATTGCTGTGCTATACTGAAAAATAGATAACCATTCTAAATACCATGATCGACCATGTATCAATACGAGTTTCGGATGTGAAGAAAAGTGCGGAGTTTTATGAAAAAGTGCTGGGGACGATAGGGTATAAGAAAATTGTGGAATTTGATGAGGGAGTGGGGTTTGGAGTCGGGCAGCACATTCGCTCTGCTGAGCTCAGTATTTCGTCGCCAGACTCCTCAATGATTTGGATCATCCAAGAAGGGAAGGAGGATCCGCTGACAAAAAATGTGCATGTTGGATTTCGTGTTGCTGATGTTGAAACGGTTAAAAAATTCTATGACACCGCTCTTGCAGCAGGCGGGAAGAACAACGGCGCACCGGGGAAGTGCCCTGAATACGGCGACACCTACTACGGCGGATTTGTGCTTGATATGGACGGCAACAACATCGAAGCGGTAACTCATGTAAAGGAGTAACTTAAACAAAAACAACATTCTAATATTCTGCAGAGTGTTAGAATGTTAGTTGATTGATACGGTGAGTGTGAGGAGGGACATTGATTTACTATTTACAATATTACACAGTTCATAGTAAAGTTGTAAATTATTTACAATAATGATATATTTTGTGTATGTCCACATGGATCCAAATAAAGCGTAAGTTATCTGGTTTGTCTCAAACGGAAGTAGCACAAAGTTTGGGGATTTCTCGTCCTACCTACATTAAGCTTGAGCAGGGGGAAACAAAACCAACAGAACAACAGAAGGCTATGTTAGCTAGTCTTTTTGATGAATCAAAAGATACTTTTGATAAGCATAGTGAAGAAAAAAATATAGAAGACACAGTTCACGTCCGTGAAATTCCCAGGGAAAATGTAGATAAATTTAAGCAAGTTTTACTCTATGTTGTAAGCAAGGTCGGGAGTCGTCCTAACATAGGTCAAACAGCTATTTACAAGCTTCTTTACTTTATAGATTTTGATTATTACGAAAAATATCAAGAATATCTTGTCGGCGCGACATATATAAAAAACACTCATGGTCCTAGCCCGGTATCGTTTGCGAAAATCACCCGCGAGCTAGAGTCACAAGGGAGTCTTGTGGAGGTACACAGTAAATATTTTAATTATGATCAAAAGAAATATTTGATCACAAGAGATCCTGATGTATCATCGCTCTCTGCTCAAGAACTGAAGCACATCGACGATGAGCTTGAACGCCTCGGCTCAAAATCTGCAAAAGAACTATCTACCCTGTCTCATATCGATACACCATGGCGTGTTGCGGGAGAAAAGGAGGTCTTAAATTATCGTCATGTTTTTTATAGGCCGGATGAAACATCTGTAGTGGAAGATCATGGCTAAATTTTACCAATTGCCTCAGTTCAGGAAAGACTTAAAAAAACTTTCTAGAAAATATCCGAGTCTGCAGAGCGACATCGAGGACATTCAACCAGTTCTTTTAGCGTCCCCGTCAGGAATTGGTAAAAATTTTACCATCATCAATACTGCGAAAGAGATAACGATAGTTAAAGTGCGTATTCACTGCGAGTCACTTCGTGCTCGATCCGTGAGACTCATTTATGCATATCATAAAGATAGAATAGAGTTCATGTACATCGAAATTTATTTTAAGGGCGACAAAGAAAATGAAGATCGAGAACGAATTATTGACTATCTAAAAAGTATAAACTAACAAAAAACTATGATAGATCATGTATCAATACGAGTTTCGGATTTAAAGAAGAGCAAGGAGTTCTATGAGAAAGTACTCGGGACGATAGGGTATAAGAAAGTTGCGGAATTTGATGGGGGAGTGGGGTTTGGGGTCGGGCAGCACATTCGCTCTGCTGAGCTCAGTATTTCGTCGCCGGACTCCTCAATGATTTGGATCATCCAAGAAGGGAAGGAGGATCCGCTGACAAAAAATGTGCATGTTGGATTTCGTGTTGCTGATGTTGCAACAGTCAAAAAGTTTTACGATACCGCTCTTGCCGCAGGCGGGAAGGACAACGGTGCACCGGGGAAGTGTCCTGAATACGGCGACACCTACTACGGCGGATTTGTGCTTGATCTCGACGGAAACAACATCGAAGCGATGACCCATCTTTCGTAAGCTTTCGTTAGAATAACAACAGATAGTAATTAGCAACACACCAACGACATCTACACATTCTTAAGAATGTGTAGATGTCGTTGGTGATCAGGTGTATACTGTAGAGCATGTTGGCTAGAACTCGAAAGCAGAAAACTGCTAAGCAACTCGAGCGACACTTTAAAGGTGTTGCCAATCACTATCGTATCGAAATAGTTAAAATTATTGCCGAAAATCCTGGTATCACCTTAGAAAGTATCGCTGAAAATCTTGATCGTAACCTAAAGACTACAGGAGAGCATACGCGGAGGCTCGTCATAGCAGGACTGGTTAATAAGGAGCACGAAGGTCGATTTGTGGTACACACTCTTTCACCATACGGCAAAGTATTTTATACCTTCATAACAACATTCTCACATTCTTAAGAATGTGTAGATGTCATGTATGTATGAAAGTTAACCGAGGAAATAGGGGTGAGGGGAGACGGAAGAAAAAGAAAAATGTTTTGGTGGGGGTGTTGAAGTGTGAGAAGGATTTGAGGATACTGAGAGAGGAACTGTGGTATCGGGTGCCTGTGGAATTTTTGCCGACGAGGGCGTTTAAGTACATTGCCCTGTATCAACCGGCGTGCTTCGGAAAGAAGGGGAAGTGTATTCGCTACTATGCGCGGATTGAGGGGAGGGAAGTAGCGAAAAGGATTGATCTCTTGCCGAAAGAGAATGGGCATCCGCGAGCGCAGGATGAGTATATGAAGTTCACGTTCGGAAAGATTGAGGAATTAGGGAAACCGATTCGAAATATTGTCCCGCGGCGTATCTCTTTCGGCTTCACGGATTTAAAAACTCTTCGGTCAGCAAAAGACATCTTGGAACTTTACGGTGTGGCACCAACAGAAGTTATCGTAGCTCGGCGGCTAAAGCGACTCGGGATTGATGTAGTCAAGGAGTACACCGTCACCGACGAGGGAAAACGCTACCGCATTGATCTCGCCATCTTCTCTACACACGGCAACATTGCCATCGAATGTGACAACACCAAAGCCCACTCCTCAAAACTACAGAAATCGAAAGATCGTTTCAAAGACTCCGCCCTCATCAGCCTCGGCTGGCAAGTCTTCCGTCTCAAGGAGACTGATATTTTAGACTCTCTTGATACCTTGGTGGCTAACATCCAAAAGTCTACTTTTTCTTAAAAAGAGCGTGACGATTTTTTGCACGGCGAATAGTTTGTAGCATAATGAAGATATGAAAAAAATTGAACGGATAGCAGTCGCTGTTACAGGGATTATAGTAGCTTTAGCTCTAGCGAGCTTACTCATGAGTGCTCGGGAGTCTATACAAAAACCAGCGCCTCAGACAGGGCGATATATGGATATCGAATCATATGTACGAAACAGCATCTCTGATCTCTCGCCCCAAAAGGAAACGGTGGGAGGAAAGTTCTACGCCACCAATATTGAAATAGATAGCGGGTCGGGAACAATGGAATATGAGGACGGACACAATGCCTACACTGCAGACTTCACCTATACCATCGATGAGTCAGGGAAGCCGGAGATAGCATCGTTCAACATTCGCGAATAATGATTTGACAGACGGGCGCTCTGGGTATACAACTAATGCCAGAAAGGCATGCGGACACAGATAAACAATAACGCATGAATTGTAATTATGAGCGAAATTACTCAAGGAATTCCGGCGCCCTCGCGGAAAAAAGGATGGGCGAAATATCAGCGGACGGTGGCTATCATTGAGGTGGATAAAGGTGAAGTAGTCATCTGGACCGGCTACATTTGCAGTACTCCGATGACGCACGTTGGCGTTGATAATGTCAAACGAGCTGTCGTCTATTGTGATGAGATTCACAACGACTTGGCGGATGACGCCGATGACGCCCATGAAATCGGAATGGATGTGGTGAGTCCAAACTTTATCGGCGCCGATGAGATTGGACTGCTCCAATATCCGGAGTTGCGCAGGCTTTGGTTCGGAGACAAATATTCCGACGAGATGCTGGCGAAGATTGGGGAAGCGGTTGCCACGGTAGTCTTCCCTAAGCCGGAAGATGATCTGGACCTTCGAGCATTTTCTGAGCTTCTACAAAAAGGGTAGACGGCGTCTCCTTGAAGAAGTTTGGTCCCACTCTCGCAGTGGGATTTTTTATTTGTGTCGGATGCTATACTTTTTCCATGAACTCGATCCTGACATTCCGAACTTCTTCCAGAGCGAGGAGAGTTGCCATTGTCATCCGTTCATCGAGCGAGGTGGAGGTGCGGATGCCTAGGGGTGTGTCAGAGAGGGAAGGGCGGCGGTTTGTAGAGGCGAAGAGGGGGTGGATTGAGGGCGCACTTCTGAAGCTTGCGCGTCTGGAAAAGAAACATGAAGGCGGACTCTCGATACCCACAAACAGCAGGAAGGATTTGGAAAAGTACAGAACACAGGCATCTGAATTAGCGACATCGAGGCTTGAAATTTTTAATACAACCTATGGATTTACCTACGGAAAAATTTCAATCAGAAATACAAAAAGCCGGTGGGGGAGCTGCTCGAAAAAAGGAAACTTAAATTTTAATTATCGTATCGTCTTTCTACCGCCGCATCTTGCCGACTATCTGGTGGTACACGAGCTCTGTCACCTCGGCGAATTCAACCATTCGCAAAAATTTTGGAATTTGGTCGGCCAAACAATTCCTGACTTTAAAGAACGAAGAAAGGAATTGCGTCGCGTGAAATTTGCATGAGTTGCTTATTTACACGAGCATGGTAGGATAACTCTGCAGTTCTTTCATATAGAAGTTTATTGTCTAATGTCCGCAAGAAAACTTCTCGATAGATGAGGACATTTCGGAGAAATACAATGAGTAGTACACGTAAAGCACATAACTCAGGCCAGTCAGGTAAAAGTCGGCCTCCTCATGAGGGTGTTCACGGGATTCGTACAGCATTGAACCTGAACAACAGAAAACAAGCTCAAGAAAATAACGCGTGGCGTCAAGGCCGATCAAATCGTAATAAACAGGCGCGTTAGACAGACACAAGTTCACTCATTTCGATTTCCTTCGTTAGTAGGTACAGCCGCTTGCTTACAGTATGTGGTAGCAAGCATTAGGGCCATAGTGCCCCTCACAACCCGATGTTCATCATCGGGTTTTCACTTTTTATATACAATGATCGGCAAGAAAAAAACCGCGTACTTCGCGGTTTGAGTGAGAGGGAATTATCCATTACGGAAGACGTCAATGGCGGCACGTTTGGCATCCTCAAGTATCTTTAAATTAGACGGGGAAATGAGACGATGCTCACGTACGATTTCTTTGACCGTGCCCTCCGCGAACTGCCGTAAGACGTCAACTACCAACTCGTGCTCGAGCGGCAGGAGTGCTTTCGGGAGTGAATGCTCCGGCTTGTCGGTCATGTCGTGGTGGGGAAGAATCTCAAGGCGACGTTCGCCCAAGATTGCCCCGCCGTCCACTTTTTCAACAACACGATGCACCGTGGCACAGGTCCAGAGTTCCTCGGGCTTTTGAGTCGCTCGGGCATACAGGAGCCTTGCACATTGCGCCGTCTTGCCACGCATTTTCGAGCCACCGAAGTCAGGGAAGCCGGGGTCGAGCGGTGCTGGATGTTGGTTGATAATCCTTCCGCGATACGCCTCAACGACATTAGGCGGGGTGTACGCAAGCCATCCGTTTTGAGTGATGAGGTCGATGGCGTATTTCCGAGCGATCTTTAGTTTTGCTTCTCCGAATGCAAACTTATCCGGGTAATCACAGCGGCGCACGACATAAACGTGACCCGCCAGTGAAGGATTTGTCTTCACCACATTATCGAGGCCACCTTCTTCCGGTTTATCGGAAATGACACAGGGGAAGGTGACTGGAAGCTCACCTCTCAAGCTTTTTTCGATAGCATAGCAGAGCGTTGAACCTCCGCCTGAAATTAACGATAATGCTCTTAATTGGTCTTTCATTGTTGTCCTTTTGTATACTGCATATCTAACCGCATAGTAGAATAACGCATCGGTAAAATCAAGCTGAAGATTTTGTTGACAAAATTAATAGGGGAGGTAATGTTTCAGGAGATGTTGGTATACTCAACAAAAGGACTATATGCTAAAGGCTACAACTAAAAAACCGAGGAAAACGACACTCGGCACGGCCAAAAAACCGAGAATTCAGAAATCTTTGACAGCGGCTCCTGCAGCTCAAGAAGCGGTCGTCGAATCACCTATTCCGCTTCCACTCAAGAACGAGGGACCAAAACTTCCCGAATTGGTGGTTGTGATCAGGCACGGCGAATACGACGAGTCGTCTCGAGGATGTCCGCTTTCTAAGCACGGACAGGAGCAGATGTGTATTATTGCTCACAAGCTTGAAGAATTCGTAAAAGGGAAGACTGTCGCATTATTCAGCTCTCGACTCACACGAGCAGTAGAGTCAGCAAAAATTATTGGCGACCATCTCCATGTTACTCACGAAGAGAAAGAGGTTCTTGAACCGAAGGGTGAGTATCTTGAGGAATTACAGATAGACAACGCACTGAAGCTTATTGAAGAGGCTCGAGTTGATGTGGTCATTCTTACAACTCATCTAGAGTTCGTTGAGCAGTTCCCGTCACACTATGCGCAAAGAGCACTGAAGGCTGATCTGCATTCTCGTGAAATCCCTAAAGGCTCCGCCTGGCTCATCAAATGCAAAGTTCCGGAGCTCGTTCGCATTAATGGATAGGGAGATTAAGTAACTTTTTTGATAGTAACCGTCGCTTCACGCGACGGTTTTTTATTTTTCCTTTTCGTATATCTTTTTTCCGTGATTACATGCTTGACATAAAATTCTGAGGTTAGAAATATCGTTTGTACCGCCCTGCACAACAGGAACAACATGATCTACGACCAGTATACTGTTTTTAGCATCAGTGCCACATAAAACACATTTAAAATTATCCCTTGTTAAGATTTCGTATCGGAGTTTTAAAGAAATACCTTTTCTAAGCTCTTTGGATTTAACGGGTTTACGGAGAGGGGTATAATCTACTCGTCCTTTTAGAATACCTATTTTCCGTGCGTCGCTTTTTGAACGAGATAAATTAAGCTTTTGTGTCCAACGCTGAAGAGAACGCGGTGTAATCGTAACATTAGTATCTTTTAAGATTCTTTTTGCGATTTCGTCAGTCGATAACTGCTGTTTTAAATACATCTCTTTTAGAAAAATTTCAAAAGAGGGGAGTTTGTAGTGATGTGCAATTTGTTCTGCTTTTTTCCAAGCCATATAAATTTTTTACTCCTTTTTACCGTGGAGCCTGCTATGGATGTCCTTCAACTGCTTACTGGTCACATGGGCGTAGATTTGGGTCGCTGCGATGTGTTTATGACCCAGGAAGTCCTGTATAACCCTTAAATCAACCCCTTGCTTCAATAAATCGGTAGCAAAGCTATGCCGCATGACGTGAGGAGTCGTATTTAAAGGCACGCCAGCCATGATCACGTATCGTTTGAAGGTCTTTTCAATAGAACGGGCGCTTAAGCGTAAATCAGTTTCTTTGGTAGCGTTTAATACGTTGACGGTACGGATAAAGAGCGCAGGATCCATGTCAGTACGCTTAGCCAGGTACTGTTGAAGCCAATCAAGGGCACGTCTCGAAAAATAAACTGTCCGTGTTCGTCCACCCTTACCAGTGATCACAAGCTCGAAGGTGTCGATGTTCGCTGAGGTCTTAATTTGATTTACATCAAGGCTTACAACCTCGGAGATACGCATGCCGGTTGAGAAGAACGTCTCAAGAAGTGCACGGTCCCTGAGACCTTGAAAAGTTGTCGTATCAGGAGCCTCAAAAAGCTTTTTAAGCTGGTCAATGTTAAGGAAGCGTACCTGACGTTCTTCTTTATTCCTTGCGAGCTCAACTTTCTCTGCAGGTAATGACTCAATGTCCCTATTAGCAAAAAAGTTTAAAAAGATCCTAAGGGCTATGAGGTAGTAGTTTTGGGTGCTTTTCTTCAAAGGTTCGCCTTTAGGAGTGCGACATTCACGGGACAAGTACAAACGATACTGCCAAATATGTTCGGGGGAGAGTTCATGCGGTTTTAGAGAAGAAAGTTTTTTTTCATCTAGCCAAGAGAAAAACTTCTTAAGGAAACGAGAATAGTTTTCCTGTGACTTACTAGAGAGACCACGCTCAACATCGATCCAGTCCAGAAAATCCTGTAGGTGGAGGGGAAGGGCTATTTTACTCTTATTCATTGTTTTCATGGGCGCTTAACTTAAATTATGCGAACAATAGCTAAACATTGCAAGCGGAGTTATCCACACCCCCCCTCCATGTGTCAAGGGTCTACTTTTCATAAAAATTTTCGCTGAAATAATTTTTTCAAAAAGGTTTTGGGAAATAAAAAAAATTCCCGACGGGAATTTTTAACTTTTCATTTACACTTTCAACTGTAGACCATATCCTCCCCCACTTGCGGCCTTACCCTTAAAAGCATGCTCAACAATCGGGGTCCAAATAAACTCGATGAATGCTTTGCCGACATATAGAGCCGGTTCTTTTAAATATTTCTGCCAGACCATAACACTGATGTCTTTGAGGTAGGTCGCGTTTTTTTGTGTCTGAGGGGACTCAACGACCTGTTTGATGTCGAAGCCAAGGTAGCTGAGGGCGACCAGTGCCACAACAATAAGGATTACTGCTTTGATAAGACCGCTTTGAGGGTTTGCATGCATAGATACTATGATAACAGAGAATATAGAATTTTGAATTTAGAATATGTGGAGAATGTTAAACTCGAAAACAGGAAGTCTTCAGGTATTCCTAAAAAGTGGCCGGATAATTTTTCTGGTGAAAAATTTCCTAGGACTCCGGCTGGCCCCTCCTTACAGGAGCTGTACACTCTTCACATTCCGCAGACGGAACGTTCAGAGTCTTGCGAAAGCTCCAGGCGTTCGCTTTCTCACCTGCGTAGCCACATTTTTAGAAACACCCTCAGACTTCCCATTAAATCTTTGGCAATGGATTAATTACAAGTATGATAAAGGATTCAAGTATGCTTTATAATCTGCCACGGGGATGCGGACATTTTTGCATCGCACACTGTTGACGAGTGAAACCACTTCCATACCTTGCGTAGCAAAGACGGTGAAATGAAGATGCGGACCTGTGCTGTAACCAGTGCTGCCACTGTAGCCGATGACGTCGCCAGTCACTACTGTCTGCCCCGCAGAGACTGCGATCACCGAAAGATGGGCATAGAGCGTCGAGAGACCGTTGGCATGCTTTATAAGGATCCACTTGCCATATGAAAGACAGCCATAGACCGCGTCAGTGTTACCCGTCTCAACGATGGTGCCCGTGAGGGACGCTTTGACCGCAGTACCGGTAGGGATCCCAAGATCGATACCATTGTGACCCTTACCGTTATAAATCTGAGAATTCTTGGTAGCGAACGCCGTATTGCCAAAATTCTGAGTAATACGCACCTTGTCGAGGGGCCACTTAAGTACTCCTTGGCCGGTTTTCGGTAAGGCATTCGGATCGACAGCAATACGGAGCTCGGATTCCAAATCGGAAAGCTCTTTCTCGAGTTCCTCGTGTTGACGCTTCTTCTCCTCTAATAATTTCTTGTAACCCTCTTCCTGATTTTTTGTCTGCTTCAGAAGTGTCGAAGTCTCCTGCTTGTTTGCTTCCACAATCTGCGACTTGCTGCCCAGCTCCTTGGTAAGCACCACGAGATCATTTTTTCTTTTTTCCTGATCGCTCTTATCCGACTCAAGTTCCTTCTTGGTATCCTCAAGGTCATCCACCACGTTCTTCATCTCCCGCTGGAAGCGGGTGATGTTGTCCACCTCAGTCCAAAATTCACTCAAGTCCTCATGAGCAAGTAAAAGCTCTATGAATGACTCTCCTTCCCCGGCGCTAATTTTTCGAAGCGAGGTCGCGATAGTTGCCCTGTTGCGTTCGATACGGTCCTCTTTGCTGCCAATCTCAGAACTTAGTTTTTCAATAGTGAGATTGGTCGCCCGGATTTTCCCTTGTGTAGCTTGTATGCTCGCCAAAAGCTTCTGGCGCTCAAGCTCCAGGGTTTTAACAGTGTTGGAGAGGGTATTAGCCTGCTTCCCCACTGTATCGATCTGTTTCTCGTATTCTTTAATGATCCGGTCAATCTCCTCTATACGCGCCGACTGTTCACTGATACGACTTTTGAGATCAGCAACAGTGTCGGTGCGTGCATGAAATGGGAGAAAGAGGATTACCAGAAAAAAGAGAGCTGCAAAAAATTTATTTTGATTTCGATAATACATTGTACGCTTCGGTGAGGCGAGAGATCGTTTCTTCTTTACCAAGCATGTATGCAAGCGTGAACGGGTCCGGGGATTTGTCTTTGCCCGACAGCGCTACGCGCATCGGCCACAACACACCACCCCTACCCTCCTTATCGGCGAACGGCATGATCGCTTTTTTAATAGCCTCAGTGTTCCAGTCTACCTCCTCTGACATAGCCTTTACAAGCAGAACAATAGACTCGAGGCGGGCAGCAGTTTTTGTAGCATCACTCTCCCCTTTCCACATAAGCTTCTCTTGTACAACAAGAGGCTTTTCAAAAAAATAGTGAAGTTCTCCGCTCTCAACCATTACGTTGATTTCTGAGAGTATGGTGATCCTCTCTTTAATCAGATTAAGGATCTTTTCAAGCTGTCGTTTGTCATTAGTAAATTTTTCTGGCAATCGCGCTTTGATGAGTGAGTTGAATGCTTCCGGAGCTAGTCGTTTCAAATGTTCCTTATTAATCCAACGCAGTTTCTCTTCATCAAAAATCGCGCCACCTTTATGAACTTTCTTGATATCGAAAATTTGAATGAGCTCAGGTAGTGTGAAAATCTCTTGGTCAGTGCCGGGGTTCCAGCCCAAGAGCGCCATGTAGTTTAAAATGGCGGATGGCAAATAGCCCTGCTCAATGTAGTAGCGCAGCGACACCTTCTCCCCGTGCTTGCGTTTTGATAGTTTGGCACGCTGTGCGTCTAATACGAGCGGTAAATGCGCATAGACAGGTCGTGGAGCACCAATGGCTTCCTGGATAAGAATCTGTCGAGGTGTGTTGGAGATGCCGTCTTCGCCTCGGATCACATGAGTCACTCCTGCTTCAAAATCATCAATCACCACTGCTAAATGATACAGCGGTTCATCAAGAGACTTGGCGATAATAAAATCACCTAATTCGGTCGTATCAAATTCGATCGTACCTCGAATGAGATCGTCAAAAGCGATTTTCTTGTTAGCATTTTTGAAACGAATCACCTCCTCCCTACCTCCTGGTTCTTTAGGTGTTTCCTTTGAGACGAAAGCTTTTCCTTCGTCGATAAGTTTCTTCAAATATTTTTTATAGACGTCGTTGCGCTCTGATTGGCGCACAATTTCTTTGTTGTCCCAGGTAAGACCGAGCCATTCAAGACTCCGTACGATATCATCCTCAAACTCTTTTTTTGAACGCAGAGTATCGGTATCTTCCACCCGAAAGAGCATCTTACCATCATCTTTCTTTGCAAAGAGATAGTTAAAAAGCGCCGTGCGTACGCTACCGATATGTAGCAATCCCGTCGGAGACGGCGGAAAACGCGTTATTACACCTGTTTTATGGCTCATAACAGAGATTATAACATATCTAGGGACTACAGAATGCAGACTAAGAAGCGGTGAAATGGTTCGGGTGCGCGGCACAGAAAAAATTCGCGACCAAGCTGTATAACCATACTGCGCGGGAGCGAATTTTTTCTGTAACAAAGCAGACGGACTATTTTAACGCTTCGGCTAGCCTTTAGAATCTTCTAGATCAGTAGTAGCCTTGAAAGTTTTCATAATTACCGTCGCGCCATCGGTGTCTGTGAGCGGAAGATCATCTCCAGCCGTAAATGTCTTGTTACCGTTGTCCCCGTAGAGCACTGCGTAGTAGGTTTTTCCATTAACCGTTTTCTCGGTAAGCTTGACCTGACCTGTAGTAGAGGCTGTGTCAAAAAGAGCTGTGCCGATAATGGCACCGGGTGCTCCCGCGTTTTCCTTATGGATAACCACGAAGGCAGGTCGATTGAGTGCGAGATCGGAGACGAAGACGATGTCTCCAGGGAACTGATCCTTAACAGTCAAATTGTTGCGGACCGAATCCAAGGTTGTCTCCGTTTCAGTGCTAGGTGCCACTGTCTTATTGCGGTTATAGCGCACCACAAACCAGGTTCCCAGCACGAGGATAACGATGATGACGATGACCCAAACGACTGTATTTTTCGAATTAGGATTTTCCATGGTTATTATATTAATGCTACTCTAATATATTTATCATAGCACTTCTGATGAGCATAAAAAAACCGCACCCTAAAATCATCGGTGTGGCAAGTTATTTGCAAAACACTCCAATATGAGCGGTGAGCACCCTGATAAGGTCATCGGTACATCTGTACTGATACACGTGTTCAGTGACATTACGTACAGAGCGAGCCGGAACGCATCCCGCCATATGGAAGCAAACGATAGGCACCTTCTTCATACTCGCCCGACCAAGCTCGATACCGAGCCCAGTTGAGGGAAAGGAGACCTCTGCCCCAAACAGACCTAAGCTGTCGAGCAAAGGAAACGAGTCGAACGGTTCATCACTGGTTTCGTGAGGAAACATTATCTCATACTCGCTATTAAGTTTAGACTGCCGAAGGGGCAGATAGAGTCCGTTCTTGTAATCAAACTGCCCGCGGGAGTGGCTTATATAGATTTTCATTCATTGCTTTCTCTTTATATGTCTAAAAGAAAACTATCATCCCGCCTGAAGGGTGTCAATTACAGAGAACTTGCCTTCAGCCGACACCACTCGCAGTTGCGGTCGTTGCAGCCTTCTTTTGCAATGCGGCCTGACCATACAGATTCGATGAGTAGGTGGATTTCTTGGCGAACCTTTTCGAGGTCTTCTTCCCCTATCGGAAGCGTGGCACTGGGACATCTACCCTTACTGTCTGGCGAGAGAAACACAAGCGACGGAGTAATTCTTTTTTCCTTATAGCGATGATCGTTTGCCAAGAGCATTTTGTAAAATACGAGCTGGCGGAAATAATTCCCATCGGAGGATTTCGTCTCTCCTTTGATAGCAGCCGGGGTAAGTGCCTCCCGCGTTTTATAATCAAATACCAATACTTCATCTGGCATATCGACGATGGCATCGAGCTTGCCGTGAATCGGAATGCGAACTGTTTTTTCTGCGTAAACCGTCTCAAATTCGCTTTCGCTCCAGCTTTCAGAGGACGTTGTCCCAGAAACAGCAAAATGACTCACGAGTGCTTTCGCAACCATTGGAGCATTTTCTAGAAGTTCTTTTTTAACCGACTCTTTTTCAAACGCCGGAAGGAGCGACGATTCGAAATAGGAGGCGACACTCTCTTTAATGATATGTTCAATATTTCCTTCGCTCTTGTCTTTGCTCCCCCAAACTCGCGCCATGGCCTCGTGCATGGCGTTGCCCTTCTCCGAATTGCCATTGGGCGCCTGGGGAATTTTGAGAATACTTTGATACAAAAATGCATTCGGGCATTCCAAAAAGTGGTTGAGTGCAGTCACAGAAAGCCCAGAGCGCGTAAGCACCGACTGTGCGTATTCGAGGATTTTTTGCATTTGTGGCGGTCTCTCTGTCACAGAATCTTCGACAAGAGGAGTCTCATTCAATGCCGGCAGAGAAATGAAAGTACTTGACGTTTCACTGATTTCAGCAATAAAACGAAGTGGCGACAGTGGAGTGCCTCCCGCTTCCAAAAGGCTATAAAGAATGGTTGCGTGTTTTCGCGCTCGTGTAAGTGCGACATAGAAAAGTCGGCGAGCGTCTTTAATGTCGTCGCCCTCATCAGGACTTTGAGGTAAGACGAAATACACACCGCGTGATCTGCCGACCCACGACTCCTCGGTCGCGTAGGCAATGAAGACATAATCAAATTCGAGCCCCTTACTTGCGTGAGCTGTCATAGCTCGAATCGGCAAGTCTGGCGTTCCTACAGAAACTTTAACACTTCGTGATTCCGAGGCAGCACGGTATGCCAACAATTCTTTCAGAAGTTCACGAGGATCGCGAATATCTTTTTCCCGGGCAATATATTCGGAGAGTGTCGTGATCCCCCGCCATACCTCCACATAGTTAGGGTCGCGAGCCACTCGATCGATGAACCCTGACATGCTCGCGGCGCGGATGATGAAGGCCACCGCACCGTCGCTCGTGATCTCTTTTTGCAGTGTCCGGAAAGCGGGGATATTTTTTTCTAGGTCAATAAAGGTGCCGCTTCGTAATCTCTTAATGCATTCCACCGATTGTTCAAAGGAGAGTCCCCAGAGACCGGCGGAAAGTGTCTTCGAAAGACTATCAACTCGTGTACCATCCGAGAGAAACTCAATGATTTCAAAAAAAAGGTTGCCGATGGGGTGTTTGAAAATATCGATGTTTCTCTCTGACGCAACAGGGACACCTTTCTTTTCAAGAAAACGTAGCACTCGCTCAAGGTCACGATTAGTTTTGGTAAGAATGGCCACACTTGCTTGTGGCTCTTCTTTAGTGATCCTCTGGAGCTCCTCTCCCAAATATGCTTCCGCAGCCGCAGTACTGTCCGCTTCCACAACATCGATCTTCTTCGACTCCTCTTCCCTTCCCGCCTGAAGCTTAATACGAAGATGAGCGTGCTCGCCCTCGGCGTAATTGTTTTCAATCATGGCAAAACTACCATCAAGCAAAGAGGTGGTTGAACGGTAATTCGTATCGAGCTGTATGATTTTCATATCCTTCCATACACTCTGGAACTTGAGAAAATTTTCAACCGAAGCGCCCTGAAAACGGTAAACAGCCTGCTTTTCGTCGCCCACCACAAAAAGGTTAGGCGCATCAAAAAAGTCCGCGATCTGCCGTACGATCAGGTTCTGAGCGTCGTTGGTATCCTGGTGCTCGTCGACGAGAATATATAGAAATTTTTCCTGGAGAAGTCGGAGCAGAAGCTCGTCGCTTTTCAATGCAACCAAAAGCTCGATAAGGAGATCGTCAAAGTCCATCATTTTCTCCTTTCGTTTCCACGCTTCATACGCCTCATACACGTCAGCAAAGATGATCGTACGGTCGCACTTCTCCATCGCCTTCAAAGCCTCCGCCTTGAGCTTGCCTTTGGAAGCGCCACGAGTGGAGATAGAACTTTCATCATTTTTTACACGTTCGCTTTCTTTCTTCGCATATTCCCTCACCATAGAAGGCATCAAGGCTTCCTTCTTGGCGTCGCGGATGGCACCCAAGATCTTTTGGATATAAAAATCAGGGTTGCCGAAGGGACGGAGCTCACCAAACGACTCCTTTTTTAAGAGATCCCGGATGGCACTCTCCGCGTCAATGTCGGTCATTTGTTTGACCCCCTCGAGATGCACGAAATGATCTTTGTGTTCATGGATCACAGCGGCAGCAAAACCATGGAATGTGTGGATCCTTACCTCATGGGCGCGGGCGCCGATCACGTCCTTAAGCTTCTGCCTCATGGCTTTGACCCCCGCTTCCGTAAAAGTGATGGCCAAAATTCCCGACGGTGGAGTGTCGGTTTTTTTGAGTATGTTTGCAATGCGAAGCGTCAGAATGGTGGTCTTCCCTGTCCCCGGTCCAGCAATAACCATCACCGGTCCCTCGATGGTATCCACCGCTTCTTTTTGCTTGGCGTTCAGTTTTTTGTAGAGTTCATCGAACATAGAAGAAAGTATATCATTGTCGATAAGATCTATTTGGTGTACTATCGGATCAAGATTCAACCGAAAGGACAGAAAATGCGAGAGAAAAAGGCACTTGTAAGCTTCAAGAATGAGCAAGCAGAAAAGAAAATTAGAGCGATCGGTACAGCGATCAAACGTGACCTTCAAACATTAGGGGTAAGCGTTAAAGATGCTACATCGGTAGCAGGGCGTGCTATGCGAATATTACGAAAAGCATATAGCAAAGCATGTAAAGCGAAACTTGCTCCACTTCCTCTTCGACCCGAATTTCTGACACCGGAAGAAGTAAGTAAACTGGCAGATCGACATGGTATTGTTCGAGGAAAATGAAAAGTTAAAATTGTATCCCGCATGATTTCATGCGGTTTTTTCTTTCCTTTGACAAAACCCACCCGTTCATATATCCTACATATTCATGAGCAATAATTTCATTCGGATTAATACGACGACTGCGACTACTATTCGAAAGTGGTCTCTTATCGTTTTTGTCCAACCGAAATTATTGTAATCCTCTTACCTTAGATGCATTAGAAAAATTCCGGCTGAACAAAAGCCGGAATTTTTGTTTAGCAAGAGACAGTTCATTAAACAAACGAAAGGATTAGTATGCTAATAAGACCGATGTCGCTTACAGAAGCGAGAGAAGGTGGAGCGAGGGCTGCGAGGAAGCTTGTAGCAGGTTTTCAACAACATGAAGCGTGGTGCAGGGAGACCTTCATTCCTCGCTTCCAAGCACGCCCTACGTCAGCTCTCGTTGGCGACCTCTACAACACCCAGCTCATCTACTCATGGTGCATGTATAGCCCTAAAAATCCTGATCACCAGAAGCTTCTAAGGAAGAAGATGCTTCTATCTGCTGAAGAGGTGAAAACGATGGTAACCAATCTCTTTCTAGAGGGGCGCGGGAGAGAGCGTTGGAGCGAACTCATCGGGAGACTGCTTGAATGCGCCAGACACCAAGGGTACTCGCACGGTAAAAAAGGATTCTGCATTGCCACCACTCCCTTCTTCGAGGAAATTGAGCTCATGGTGGAAGTACTCAAGCTGCGACACTATTATCACGTTACGTAGAACACAAGCCGTTCGGAAACGAATGGCTTTTTCATTTGTGTACTGGTATACTTTTTGTATGTTAACCGATCAGGATATTCAAAAACTCGTTTCTATATTAGCAACCAAATCTGATATTCAGGAAATAAAAGAAGATGTCTCCGGCCTTCGAGAATCGATTCAGGGACTAGTAGTTGCAATGGACGGGCTCGCAAATTAGAGTATGTGGCAATCAAGCATCAACTTTCTAGACATGAACAGTGGATCAAAGAGATCGCTGAAAAGGCAGGAGTTACTCTAAAGATGTAAAGGATATGTAAAAAAACCAGCGCCTTGGGGCGCTGGTTTTTTAGTTTAACGTCTATTTAGTAATTTCTCAGGCGATTGATCTTCTCATGCTCCCGGATCTTATCATGAGCCTTCGCTTCGATCTGGCGGATACGCTCGCGGGTCACACCGAACTCCTTGCCCACTTCTTCAAGTGTGTGCGTGATGCCGTCTACTAGACCATGTCGCATTTCCAAAATTCTTCGCTCTTTAATCGAAAGGTCATCCAAAATTTCTTTAACCTGATCGGTGAGAATCCGTCTCGAAGACTCCTGATCCGGAGAAAGGATCTTGTCGTCGGAAAGGAAATCGACAAGCATTGATTTCTCATCGCCATCATCCCCTACAGGTGTTTCGAGCGAGACGGTATCCTGATCAATTTTTTCAATATTATAAATTTTATCAACGTCGAGTCCCATCTCGGTTGCTATTTCTTCAGCGAGCGGCTCGCGCCCGAGGTCCTGGCTCAAACGGCGAACTACCTGTTTGTACTTAGCAATGGTCTCTACCATGTGCACAGGCACACGGATGGTACGAGACTGGTCGGCGAGTGCACGCGTAATCGCCTGTCTGATCCACCATGTCGCGTACGTTGAAAACTTGTATCCTTTGGTCCAGTCGAATTTGTCGACCGCTTTGAAAAGACCGAGGTTTCCCTCTTGGATGAGGTCGAGGAGCGTAAGGTCCGGTGAGCGCCCTACGTATTTCTTAGCAATAGAGACGACGAGACGCAAGTTGGCGCGGGCTAAAAGATTCTTGGCTTCCTCATCCCCTTTCTCGATACGCCGCGCGAGCTCCTTCTCCATAGCTGCGGACACCAGTGGATACTGGCCAATTTCCTTCAAATACATCTGAATGGAGTCGTACGAGGAATCGCTTTTGCCGTAGGCGTATTTTTTACCTACTGGCTCTTCTGGTTCAATATCGAGAATCCCCCCGCTTTCCAAAAGATCGATCCCTGACTGTGCAAGCTTGGCATACAAATCATCAAGGAAAAGAATATCGTTCTCGATGTTGGGGAATTCCTTCAGAATTTCATCGTAGGTGACGAAGCCACGCTCCTTGCCTTTGGCTAGGAGCTTATTGGTCTTCTGCTCGATCTCGCGCATCTTACCCTTCGGCTTTTTAACAGCAGCTTTCTTTGCCGCTTTGACAGGCTTCGCGGGCTTCAACTTCGCCTTCTTTTTCGCTACTGTTTTTTTAGTCTTTGTTTTCATGTGTGGATTATTTTATGAATCTTAGGGACCTTATAGGCGTTACCGACTATGATAGTACGCTCTTCACTAATTTACAACGTTGCACGCCCCTCTTTCTTACAACCGTCTTTTTGAAAGCTTCTCAAGCCTTTTTGATAATTCCTGACAACGGGCGAGCAACACCTGAGCTTTCTCGTCATCTTTGCCACGCTCGGCCGCCCCAAGTTCCCTCGTCACCTGTGCAAATTCATCCCGAACATATTCCGCTTCGAAGTTCTCCAGCAACTCCTCTGCATCCTTGGACAAGCGCTCTCTATTCTTGTACATGAGCTCTGCCTGGAAGATGAGTTCTGATGCGGCTGGCTCATAGAGTGCGCGTATCTTTTTCTCTTCTTCCTCACCAACAATAGCGATCAGTTTTCCTTCCAATGCCTCAGGGTCAATTGAGGGCTTCTCTATCCCCTGTTGCCAGAAATAGATTGCGAAAATCCTTTGTACAATAGAATCTTTCCGAAAGATTTCTTTTTTTGCCGAAACAGGTGCTTCAGGAACTAGTTCCTTCCGCGTGACTTTCCGGAGATCTTCCCAGATCGCTTCCTCGTTAAGCCCCGTCTTTTCACGAACCTTGGAAACAAAATGCGCTTGTTCCATCTTCCCCTCCACGGACGCGATCAAAGGGAGAACTTTCGCCCTCACCTCTTTCGCCCGTTTTCGCGAGTCGACTCCTGCCGCTTCAATCGCATTGTCGAGAGCAAAATCAACTACATGCTGTGAACGCTTCAACACTTCTTTCCACTCCTTCGGTTTTTCTTTAAGAAAATCCGCAGGGTCGACGCCCGAAGGCAGTGGAGCGATTTTTACATCCATACCGAGCGACAGCGCGATCTGCGCACCTCTTATTGCAGCAGTAATGCCTGCCGGATCGCCGTCGAGTGCAAAGATAATATTAGTTGAGAGCCTGCGGACCAATCCGAGATTGTTGACCATGTTTTCACCAGCAGAAAGATTGTCTGTCAGTGCCGTACCTGATGAAGCCACTGTGTTTCTAAATCCAGCCTGGTGCGACATAAGGAGATCCATCTGACCCTCGACGAGAATCGAAAAATTAAGCCGCCGGATTTCAATTTTTGCTTTGTCGAGCCCATAGAGCACATTCGATTTATCGAAGAGAGGCGTCTGCGGGCTATTCAAATACTTTGCGGACTTACCGTCGTCGTTAAGAATCCTACCCGAAAAAGCGATCACTCGTCCTCCAGTGTCGAAGAGCGGAAACATGACCCTTCCCCGGAACCGGTCATAGTGAGAAGAACCGGACGGTCCTTCCGTATCTTTCATTTTTATAAGACCAGCTTTGACGAGCTCCGCGTCGCTCCATCCTTTTTTATTCAGATGGATCGATACACTGCGCCATTCAAGCGGTGCGTATCCAAGCTCAAATTCACCAATGGTTTTTTCGGAAAGGCCCCGAGCAAGAAGATAGTTTTTCGCTTCAGAATTCCGAGCAAGCTCTCGCTTGTAGAATTCCATAGCTTCTTCCATGGCGGCATACAAGCGATCTTTTTCACTTTTCGCTTTCGGATTTTCCCGGGTGATCTCCACACCCGCTTTGGCGGCAAGCACCTTGAGTGCTCCGACAAAGTCGAGACCTTCGAACCGTTCGACGAACTCAAAGATATCGCCCTTCGCTCCACAGCCAAAACAATAGTACGTACCCCGGTCTGGAGAGACGAAGAATGAGGGCGTCTTTTCATTATGGAACGGGCACTTAGCCTTGAGGGCCCCACCCGCACGCTCCAATTTTAGATACGCTTCCACCACATCAACGATTCCCAATCTTTGTTTTATTTGTTCAACGGTGTTAGACATAGTCGCTACACCCGCACCAACTTACTACGACAAGCGAGGATATCGTGACTGCATGCTGATGCAGACATGATATCCGAGTCGATGTCGTATCAAAAGGCATATGCCTTTTACTCTGCCGCTTCTTGCCTATTTTTTTCTGAAAGTGCGTCTACCATTTTCTGCTTAGGGCTGCCTTTGAAGCCGCTTCCCGCAGGAATGAGGCGACCGATGATCACGTTTTCCATAAGACCTGAAAGTCGGTCCACGCTGCCTCGAATAGCGCTGTTGATGAGAATACGAGTAGTATGTTGGAATGATGCCGCAGAAAGGAAGCTCTTTCGAGATAGCGACACTTCAGTAATACCCATTACCACCGACTCTGCTTTAGCCTCTTCGAGTCCGGCCTTGGTTGCTTTTTCATTTTCTGATGCAAGAATCATCGGATCGACGATGTCTCCCACAGAGAGGGTTGTTCCTCCATTGTCTTTGACTCGCTTACGAGAGAACATCTGGCGGACGATCACTTCAATATGCTTTCGTGACACAGTTTCTCCCTGTAATTCATAAATCTTGGAGACCTCGGAGATGACGTACTCACGTGCTCTCTCCTTACCGGCATATTTGAATACCTCTTCGATGTCGGCTGAACCGTCGGTAATAATGTCACCTTTTTTCACCTTGTCGCCTGCCTTAACGAGAGGCATACGCTTGTAGTTAATTGAATACTCAAGTTCTTTCTTCTTGCCTTTTCCTCCCTTCTCTTCGGCATCGGCAAGTACTTTGATAATCTTTTCTTTACCGAGGTCTTTTACTTCAGTAATAGTACCGTCAACGACGTTTACGAGTGCTGGGTTTTTCGGTCGGCGTTTCTCGAAGATTTCTTCCACACGAGGGAGACCTTGTGTGATGTCGCCGCCTACTGACGCCGTACCTCCGGAGTGGAACGTACGCATGGTGAGCTGTGTTCCTGGCTCGCCGATCGCCTGACCAGCAACAGTTCCTACTGCCTCGCCGATTTCAATAAGTTTGTTTTTACCTAAGTCGGTACCGTAACATTTTGTACAAATACCGCTGATGCTCTTACATGAGAGTGGAGAACGGACGTTAACCTCAGTCACGCCGGCTTCTTCGATCGCCAAAGCGTCGTCTTTGGTAATGAGGTGCCCTTTCTTAAAGAGCACTGGTCCGTCAGTCTTTGAGCAATCTGCTGCTAAGATCCTTCCGCGAATGTTTTTAGAGAGGACTACTTCGATACCAAGGGCGCTATCTTTTTTGATCGTAATACCCTCTTTGGTGCCGCAGTCTTCTTCCGAGGTCATAACGTCCTGCGCCACAACGAATAGCTTACGGGTAAGATATCCCGCCTTCGCTGTGTTTAGGGCTGTGTCGGTAAGACCTTTTCGTGAACCGTGTGTGGTAATGAAATACTCAATAGGAGTAAGACCTTCCTTGCTACATGAGAGGATCGGCAATTCGATAGTTTCGCCCGCGGTGTTGGTGATGAGTCCCTTCATACCAGCCATCTGAGTGATCTGAGATGTCGAGCCTCGAGCTCCGGATGTAACCATGTCGTATACGGAACCCATTCGGTGAAGCGTCGCAGGGATAAGTTTCTCCACATCGTTCTTGGCCTTGTGCCAGATCTCAAGATTCTTACGGAGACGTTCATCTTCGGTCAAAAGACCTTCATTGAACTGATGCATCACGAGGTCGGACTGTACCTTTGCCTTGTCGATAACCTCGTACTTGCCCTTTGGAATCTGAATATCGTCGATACCCCAGGTCGTACCTGAGTAGGTCGCGTACTTGAATCCGAACGCTTTGATCTTGTCGAGAATGGGCGGAATGTTTTCAATACCGTACTTGTTGGTAAGGTCGTCGATAATGAACGCCAGTTTCTTTCGGTCGATTTCTTTGTTGATGAATGGGTAGTCGGCTGGAAGCGCTACGGAGTTAAAGAAGAGTCTACCGACGGTTGTCTCGAACACTTTGCCTTCAAATTCCTTGTACTTCAAATTTTCAGTACCGAGCACTTTGATCTTCGCCCGAAATCCTACCTGATCGAAGTCGAACGCGGTAATAGCGCTGTTGGGGTTGGCAAACATCTTACCTTCACCTTTATCACCATCAACTGTTTTGGTCATCCAATAGCAGCCGAGCACGATATCGAGGAGTTTTGAAACCACGGTCGGATCGCCGCTTCCCGGCTTCAGAATGTTTTTGTTCGATGCCATGATTTCTTTCGCCTCAAGCTGAGCCTCTGGAGAAAGCGGCACGTGCACGGCCATCTGGTCACCGTCGAAGTCCGCGTTAAAGGCGGTACACACAAGGGGGTGCACCTGAATAGCGTTACCTTCGATAAGGGTTGGTCGGAATGCCTGGATACCAAGGCGGTGCAAGGTTGGTGCTCGGTTCAAGAGCACGTATTTATCCTTAATCACGTCTTCAAGAATAGCCCACACTTCTGGGATGCTTTCGTCGATCAGACGGTTAGCGCCGCGAATGTTGTAAGCAAGTTCCTTCTTAAGGAGCCCTGAGATTACGAATGGTCGGAAAAGCTCGAGTGCCATATGCTTCGGAAGACCACACTGGTCAAGCTTCAAGTCTGGACCTACTACGATCACCGATCGGCCTGAGTAGTCCACACGCTTACCAAGGAGGTTCTGCCGGAAGAGTCCCCTCTTTCCCTTCAAGTTGTCTGAAAGAGATTTGAGTGCCCGTTTCTGCGCCTGATTTACCGACGAGAAGACGTTGTTGCCGTGACGAATCGAGTTGTCGATGAGTGAGTCTACGGCCTCTTGGAGGATTCTCTTTTCGTTACGCAAAATAACATCAGGAGCGTTGATTTCCTTGAGCTTCACCAGACGGTTGTTTCGGTTGATCACTCGTCGATAGAGGTCATTGATGTCCGAGGTCGCATAGCGGCCGCCATCAAGAGGTACCATCGGTCGAAGGGCCGGTGGGATAACAGGGATACGCGTAAGGAACATCCACTCCGGGCGAATACCTGACTCGATCATTGAACGAATAAGGGAAAGTCTCTTATTGATTTTTTCCTTGTCGATCGCTCCTGCTTTTTCAAGGTCGGTAGCAAGTAACTCGGCGAGTTTTTTCAAATCCAAATTTTTGAGAATACCGTAGATAGCTTCGGCGCCGATCGATGCCTCGAAGATCGTTCCGTATTTCATCGAGAACTTGTGATACATAACTTCGTCGAGCACAAGACCCGGCGCAAGGCTGTCGATCTCTCGTCTTGCATTTACTAAAAGTTCCTTAAGCGCCTCTTTGGTTTTCTCGTCGTTAGCATTCTTTACTTTTGCCTTAAATTCAGCATCGAGCTCTTTGCCGAATTTGTCTTTCTCCTCCTGGTTAATGTTCGTCACAATATAACCAGCAAAGTAGATGACCTTTTCAAGATCAGCGGTGGTCATGCCGAGAATAAGTCCGATTCGTGACGGCATGCTTCGAAGGAACCAGATATGGGAAACCGGCGTTGCAAGCTCGATGTGGCCCATGCGTTCACGGCGCACGATGCTTCTGGTGATTTCTACTCCACACTTCTCACACACAATACCCTTGTATCGTATACCGCGATATTTTCCGCAGTAACATTCATAGTCTTTGTCCGGACCGAAGATTTTCTCATCGAAAAGACCGTTCTTCTCGCTTCGTTGGGTTCGATAGTTGATAGTTTCAGGCTTGGTGATCTCGCCGTATGACCACTCCTTGATGCGGTCAGGTGACGCGAGCTGAAGGGATACAATATCGAAGTCGTTGATGTCAGATTTAATAGGTTTCATAGATAGTTAATTAAATTTAAATATACAATATATAAATATTTAAATGTTTTCCTTATCATTGTCTGGCGACCTTTTTTCTTTCTTTAGTTCCACATCAAGTGCGAGTCCTCGAAGACTGTTCAAGAGCACATTGAATGACGCCGGAATGTTTGGCGCGTTCAAAGGCTGTCCCTTCACGATAGCGTCAAATGCTTGTGAGCGGCCGACGATGTCGTCCGACTTAACGGTAAGCACTTCGCGAAGTGTGTGCGCAGCACCGTGTCCGAGGAGTGCCCAGACTTCCATTTCTCCGAATCGCTGACCTCCTCCCTGCGCCTTTCCGCCGAGTGGCTGCTGGGTGATGAGAGAGTACGGACCGATTGATCGCATATGGATCTTGTCTTCCACCATGTGATGCAGCTTGAGGATGTACATGTAACCCACGGCGATTTTCTGGTCGAAGGCAGTACCTGTGCGTCCGTCATAGAGCGTCATTTTTCCGTCTGACTGGAAGCCGGCTTTAACAAGCTCAGCTTTGATTTCAGCATCTGTTGCACCTGCAAATGGAGGTACGATGGCCTGATAGTTCAAAGTGTGCGCAGCAAGTCCGAGGTGAAGCTCGAGAATCTGTCCGAGGTTCATACGTGACGGTACACCGAGTGGAGTAAGGATCACGTCAACAGGCGTTCCGTCCGCCATGTACGGCATATCTTCCATCGGAAGAATTCGTGAGATAACCCCCTTGTTACCGTGTCGTCCCGCAAGCTTGTCGCCCACTGACACGCTTCGGAGCTGTGCCACCTCGATATATATTTTTTTAATAATGCCAGATTCAAGTTTGTCGCCTTTCTCGCGTGAGAACACTTTGACGCTGATGACACGACCGCGCTTTCCTCCTTCCACACGCTTCGAGGTGTCTTTCACATCGCGGGCTTTTTCTCCGAAGATAGAACGAAGTAATCGTTCTTCAGGAGTAAGCTGTGTTTCACCCTTTGGAGTGATTTTACCAACGAGAATATCTCCAGGTCGCACCTCTGCGCCGACGCGGATCACGCCGTCTTCCGCCAAATTTTTAAGTTTTGTTTCACCGACGTTAGGAATGTCGCAGGTAGTAATTTCCGGTCCGAGCTTGGTGTCGCGGACGTTCACGACGAATTCCTCGATATGGATCGAGGTGAACTTGCTTTCCCGAACTAGTCGTTCTGAAAGGATGATGGCGTCCTCGTAGTTTGCACCCTGCCATGACATGAAAGCGATGAGTACGTTTTGTCCGAGTGCGATCTGTCCGCCGTCGGTTGACGAGGTGTCAACGAGTACGTCGCCCTTCTTAACCTTGTCTCCAAGGTTGACCACCGGGCGCTGATGGAAGGCGGTGAAGCCGTTGGTTCGCTGGAAGTGCACGAGGTTGAATTCACGCTCCTTGCCTTTGCTGTTTTTGATAATAACTTTCTTGGCGTCAACATGAGTAACGATAGCGTCTTCAGGGGCAAGCACGATTCTTCCTGTGTCTGCAGCAGCTTTGCCTTCGATGCCGGTGGCAACGAGCGGAGCCTCAGGGATGATGCAGGGTGTAGCTTGCTTCTGCATGTTCGAACCCATGAGCGCGCGGTTTGCGTCGTCGTGGTTTAGGAACGGGATCATGTTGGTCGCAACGGAGAACGGCTGGTAGGTTGAAACGTCCATCAAATCGACTTCATGTGCCTTTGCAATTGACGGCTTGCCGTTAAGGCGAACCTCGAGTTCAGAAGCGGTGATTTTTCCGTCCTCATCGGTGGGAATCGCGGCGTGCGCGATTTTGAAGTTCTCTTCTTCAAGCGCGTTCATATACACAATCTCCTCGGTCACCTTACCGTTCTTTACTCTCGCGTAGGGTGTTTCAATCATGCCAAAGTCATTGATGCGAGCGAACGTTGACGGGTGAAGGATAAGACCGATGTTCGGACCTTCAGGGGTGTGGATCGGACAGAGTCGGCCGTAGTGAGAGGTGTGCACGTCGCGTACTTCGAAGCCTGCTCGCTCACGAGTAAGACCGCCGGGTCCCAAGGCTGAGAACAAGCGAAGGTGTTCGAGTTCAGAGAGCACGTTTTCCTGCTGCATGAATTGTGAGAGCTGGTTCGTGGTGAAGAATTCTTTGATACGAGCTTGTAGAGGGCGTGGTGAGACGAACTGTACCGGAAGCGTTACATCAGGATCAACCGTGGACATTCGGTCCTGAATATTTCGTTTCATCTGCGACATACCAACGCGGATTTTCTGCTGAAGGAGTTCACCCACATACCGCACACGACGGCTTCCAAGGTGGTCGATGTCGTCTGCCATAGAGTCGGGTTTGCTGTTCAAATCGACGATGTGGCCAATGATGGTCGCGATGTCGTCTGCTGAAATCGTTTTTCGCTCCAAATCCTTTTGTTCCATACTCTTACCGAAACGTTTGTTGAATCGGAAACGTCCAACACGGTTCAAGTCGTAGCGCTCCTCGCTGAAAATACCGTCGATAAATTCACGGGCGTTGTCGGCACTCGCCAAGTCGCCGTCTCGAAGGCGTTTGTGGATTTCAATATATGCTTCATCAGGAGTCTTAGCATGGTCTTTCGCAAGGGTTGCTTCAATCGTTGTAACTGCAAGCTCATTACCCTTAAAGAACGCCAAAATATCCGCGTTGGTTTTGGCGCCGAGCACTCGAAGGAGTGCGGTTGCGCTGAACTTACGTTTTCGATCGATGCGCACATAGATAGAGCCGTCAGCGTCACTTTCAACTTCGATCCATACGCCTCGTGCGGGAATAATTTTCGCACCGAAGTATTTTTTACCTTTGGTTTCGGAGTCAGTGAAGAAAATACCGAACGAACGCGCGAGCTGCGGTACGATAACTCGTTCCACACCGTTGATGATGAAGGTGCCGTGGTTGGTCATTACTGGAAAATCAGCGAGGAAAATTTCCTGCTCTTTAGTAGAGTCGAGGGATTTGTTCTTGAGTTTAATCGTAGCCTTGAGTGACGCTTCATATGAAAGCTTGTTGTTCTTAGCGTAGTGCTCGTCGTACTTTGGCATCACCAGCTCGAAGCCTGCAAAGTTAAGCTCGAACTTCTTGCCGGAATAGTCTTTGATCGGAGAAAACTCCTTGAAGACTTCCTCAAGCCCCCTCTCCATGAGCCAATTAAAAGAATCGTTCTGAGCTTCGACAAAGTTTGGCATCTCTGTTAGGGCTTTTTTGTATCGTCCGAAATGTTTTTGCACGAGCATCGCCATATATGGTGGTTATTAAAAAGATAATGTACCCAAACGCAAAAAATCCCCTTCTCTTTCCGAAAGGAGGGTTAATTCTAACTTTGCGTTCTCTCTTGTGTAGACAAGATACTTAAAGGACCAATTTTACGCCTTGTAATCCTTCACCGCCGGTCATAACTCAATCTTTGAAGTTAAAAAGAGTATAGCGGTTAGACGTTTTTTTGTCAAATCGGATGCAGAGGAGATAAGTCAAGGAAAAGTGGGGATAAAAGGCGCTCACTATCATAAAAATTTTTACCACCGAACGCTCGCCTTCACCAATCATAGTCACTTTTTTTACGAGAAATAGGCAACTCCCTCCGGTCGGTCCCTCGACAGACTCGGGACTGAACCTATTTCTCTAAAAAGCTCCTTGATTGGGAGAATGCGAGCTATTTAGGTAAAAATTTTTATGATAGCTCGCTCTGACGGACCAGAGAGACAGAAAAAAACCGCATGAGATATACGGTTATAGTTGATCACAAAGGCGCAATATTAGTTTTATCTTCCCGAACTTTTTCAGCGATAGTCTCAATTGAGTAGTCTGTTACGTGGCACCATGCCTCGAGACCGTCTTCTCTTCGTCGGAAAAGAACGACGTACTTGCACATGTCACGAGGAGCCACATCGTTAGCATAGGCCCATCCGATTACTCTCCAACTACCGTCAAATTCGATCATTCCCAAATGTTCTCCAGTAGTAAGACCAATTTCTCGGGCAGCCTTTTCTTTTGTGAAGTGTCGGGGGCTAATACGAGGAATTATCGCTTCGTCTTCTCTGCTCGCAGTTCTCATTAGTTCCTTTCTAAAAAGAAAGTAACATTTTTACACAAATTAGTCAAGTTTATCGCTCTTGTACCGAAAACGGCAGGGAAAATGCACCGGTTTTAATCCCCTCTTGTATCTCCACAGAAGCCACGGCGGTTTTGGAGAGTGTACCGATAATTTTTTCATAATCCGCCTGTGGCGTGAGCGAAGCTTGAGCTTTAGCGAGAGCAAGTGGGAGAAGTGAGTACTCTACCCTTTCTGGATTCAGAGCGATATGCACGGCGAGGCCGTGCATGGTGTTGTATGAAAAATCCTGATCAAAGATAAAATTGCCGAGCGAATAGAAAATCACCTTGTCTTTGTAGATCTCTATGGGCTCGATAACATGCGGATGCGCGCCGAGCACTAGATCGGCGCCAGCATCAATAAAGGCACGGGCGTAGGTTTGTTGTTGTTTGGTGAAGCTGGTGTTGTATTCCACTCCCCAATGCGGAGTGACGATGAGAAAATCCACCAAAGAGTCGAGACGCTTAATCTCATCAAACACTTTTGTATATTCCTTGCTGCCGAATTCATGAAAACCCACAAAGCCGACACTTATTCCATTGACTTCTTTGATAGTTGAAAGTTCGACAGCATTAGAAGGGTCGCCAAAGTAGTCCAGGCCGTTGTCGATCAGTAATTGTTTGGTTGACGTGAGACCTGCATCACCGAAATTATCGGTATGGTTGTTCGCAAGTCCTAGTAGTGTAAATCCAACTTGTTTAAGAAGAGGTGCTGTGGTTGTAGCGAAGGTGAATTGTAGCGTCTTGTTTCTAAAATCAATCGTCTTTGAAGGAAAGGGGGTGATTGGTCCTTCGAGGTTGGCATAGACAATATCGTTATCGGGAAAAAGTTCGGTGATGTTCGAAAATGGGTACATCCCCCCTTCTTCCCCCATAAGCTTTCGCACATTACGGTCGAGCATAATATCGCCAAAAGCGATAATGGAAACTTCTCGTCTCAGCGCTGGCGCAACCTTTGTCACTTCCGTGGCTTTCTCATTATTAAAAACCTTAGATGCACTCGGCACCCGCATTCCCATATACAATGCTCCGATAGCAATTGTTGTGGCAAGAAAAAAATATAGAAAATATTTCATATTCCCTCTACGTACGTTGTGACTTTTTCCACTCCTCTATTTTAGCTCGATGGCCGGAAAGAAGCACCTTCGGCACGCGAAGTTTTTTACCTTTGTATTCGACAACTTCTGGGCGGGTATATACATCACTGCTCGTAACACGTTCCTCTTCACGTGAATTGAAATTACCGAGCACCCCTTCCACCTGACGGGATATGCAATCGATGAGAATCTGTGCTGGTAACTCCCCACCCGTGAGCACAAAAGGTCCCACAGAAATTTCCTCCATCTTAAATGCTTTTTTCACTCGCGCATCAATTCCCTCATATCGCCCGCAGACGAGAATAAGGTGATCAAATTTCTCTACAACCTTTTTTGCATACACTGTATCAAATTGTTTGCCGGATGGTGAAAACCACAGAATCTTAACTTTAGACTTTACACTTTTCACTTTACACTTTTTCAAAGCTACTTCGATGGCTTTGATAACGGGCAGCGCTTCGATAACCATCCCCGGTCCTCCCCCATACGGTTTATCATCCACCCGTCTGTCCGCGTAGCTCATGTTTTTCTTTTTAGGCAAGAAGTCGCGGGGATTATAGAATTTGACGGCAATTTTTTTGTCCTCAATGGCACGCTTAAGAATGGATTCACTCAGGTATGAATCAAAAGTCGTAGGGAATAACGTTACAATATGATAGGTCATTTGGGAAAAGTTGCTAGTTACTAGTTGCCAGTCACTAGGCTAGTAACTAATGACTAGCAACTGGTAACTGATATATAAAAAAATCCGTGGTTTTACATTACCACGGATAATAGAATCTGTCATCTTTCTGAAGGAGATGTTCCGTCGGGACAAGGTGCATACGGATCCTTAACCAACGAATGCTGTTCGAAGCTAAAATCACCATCTTCCCCACTCCGAGAATTTATTCTTCCTTGAGATGGCACCATTGGACCAAGCTTGAGCTGGTAAGCGTTAGTGTCCTGCTTCACAAAGCCGAGTGACTGATACAGCTTGTTTGCAGCGACTCGTTCTGGTCTCGAGGTGAGTTGGAGACGGGATACTCTAAGTTCCCGGGCTTTTGCCATGAGCACTTCCATGATTTTTCTCCCAAGCCCGTGACCGCGGACTTTTTCGTCCACCACCACATCCTCGACCCTGCCCACTGTCTTAGCAACTCTTTTCACGATCACGAGACTCGCCATACCACAGATGTTGCTATTATCATCGCTATCTCTGACCACAAAGAGTACGCTTCCACTCAAAGCGAACTCTTCTGCCTTGATGAGGTCAACGCTCTCCACATCTACACTCAGTTGTCGAAAAAGTCTGTTGAGGTGGACATGGTCGCTCACCGCAACATTCCCAGCATCACGGAGGTTGAATTCTTTGACGACAAATCTTTTGTTATCAAATTTCTTTGACATAATTATCCTTTCTGTTCTGCCAACAGACTATTCTTTTACCACTGTTTAGTCAAATAGAATTAAAAAATCCGTGGTTTTACCACGGAAAGTAGGCCCGCTATTTAATTTAGTCCGGGAGTAAACTGGATTGCATTTCCCATCACATCGAACTTCCAGAGACGTAGAGTTTCAGGGTCTCCGCCAGATTTAAGGAATCCTTGGATCCGTGTACACTCAGCGAGCGCTTCGCCGGAAGTTTTAAAATCTTTAAAAACCGGCCGGTAGAGCTTACAGCAGAAATGCTTCGATTCGCATACTACATATGAAACCTTATCGATAAGTAGATACACTGCAATGCGAACTGTAGCATACTTTTTCCGACACCCTTCGCAACGAAGATTGAGAGCTCGATCAAACACAGCAGTACGTACTTCTATTGGTGTTTTCATCTAGGCTCAAATTACCATAACTTTAAAAAATTGCAATATTATCTACAACAAGTCAAACACAACACCGCGCGGCCAAAG